>ERZ827440.481-NODE-481-length-56593-cov-10.100269_pt1 | contig 56593 bp, 55 predicted proteins | sample MGYA00519774_ERZ827440 | MGnify/ENA primary metagenome ERZ827440 (study PRJEB31778, sample SAMEA3449302) | human gut metagenome | biome: human gut; feature: human-associated habitat; material: faeces | place: United Kingdom | collected 2010/2012 ... | reverse complement strand
CCGTGATGTGATCGACTGGCAGAACGAGATACGGCAGCACACCAAGTCAAGCGGCGAAAGCTATTCCCCGGACTATCTCAAGAACGTCCATACCCAACTGAGCTGTATTTTCAACCACGCCATCAAGTATTACGGCTTGCAGATCAATCCCGCTGCAAAGGCCGGAAATATGGGCAGCGAGCAGCCGAAGGAAATGCTGTTCTGGACGAAGGAAGAATACCTCAAATTCATCGACGCCATGATGGACAAGCCCATGCTGTACTACGCTTTTGAAATCCTGTACTGGTGTGGCATCCGCGAGGGCGAGCTGCTGGCACTGACGCCTGCGGACTTCGATTTTGAGAAGAAAACGCTCCGCATCAATAAATCCTATCAGCGCTTACAGGGCAAGGACGTTATCACCACGCCGAAAACGAAGAAAAGCAACCGCGTGATCCAGATGCCTGACTTCCTCTGTGACGAGATGCAGGACTATTTCAAGCAGCTTTACGGACTGGAACCGGACAGCCGCATCTTCCCTCTGACCAAGCACACCTTGAAGCGCGGCATGGAGTTCGGGTGCAAGGCGTCTGGTGTCAAGGTCATTAGAATCCACGATTTGAGACACAGCCACGTTTCTTTACTTATCAACATGGGCTATTCCGCCGTTGCCATCGGCAATCGCGTGGGGCACGAAAGCGTGGAGATCACCTATCGGTACGCGCACCTGTTCCCAACCGTACAAAAGGAAATGGCAGATAAATTGAACGTCGAAAGGAGCAATTAAAATGTCACTGAAAAACCGAGACAACCACAACCGCTGGCGCAACAAGACTGTTGCCTTCCGGGTATATGCATCACGATGGAACAGCAGCGGAGGGTGTTCATTGCATAGCAGAGAATGTCACGGGCAGTTGCCTGGACGATGTTTTCCACGAACTTGGGACCGTAGCTGTCGAGCCGCTCCCATTTCTTTGTGCCGCCGACGCCTTCGTAGGTTATACAATCGCCGCCAAACTTGTTAGTGCCAACCTTGGGCTTTACATAGGAAAGCTGCCGACCGGACGGAAGAATGATAAAGAGCATCCCGCTCTTGCAGGAGAACTCAATGCCGTGGGTTTCATTGGTGTGCTTATAGCGCACAGCCTCCATTGCCGCACGGTCAACATCCCACCACAGTTTTGTGATGTTGGGGTTGGCTTGCCGCCACACATCAACGAGGGGCGGCAGTTCCTCTTCGGAAAGCCCCATGTCGAGTGCGCCCATTGCCTTCAGCGCGCCAACGGAGCCACCGTAGCAGAGAGCCAGTTCCGCAATTTTGCCTTTCTGCCGAAGGTGTCCGTTGATGCCGTGCTTTTCCACAGGAACACCAAACATCTGAGACGCAGACGCACAGTAGATGTCCTTTCCATCGGCAAAGACCTTCTGCCGCCATGTCTCTCCGGCAAGCCACGCAATCACACGGGCTTCGATAGCAGAAAAGTCAGCAACGATGAATTTGCGGTCGCCCTGAGGAGCGAATGCGGTGCGGATCAGCTGAGGAAGCGTATCCGGCACGTCTTCGTAGAGCATTTTCACACCCTCAAAGTCGCCGCAGCGAACAAGGCCACGGGCTTCGGTAAGGTCATCCAAATGGTTTTGAGGGAGATTCTGCATTTGAATGATGCGACCTGCCCATCTTCCTATGCGGTTGGCACCGTAAAACTGGAACATACCTCTGGCACGGCCATCGGCGCAAACCGCAGTCTCCATTGCCTGGTGCTTCTTTACAGAGGACTTGGCAAGCTGCTGACGGAGGGTTAACACCTTCTGCAATTCCGGCGGTGCGGTTTTCAGCATTTCTGCCACAACTTTTTTGCCGAGGGTATCGGTTTCCATACCGTTGTCCGAAAGCCACTGCTTCATCTGCTGCACAGAGTTGGGGTTCTCCAGAGCGGTCAAATCCTTCATTGCCTGGGTCAGTTCGGAGCGGGATCTACCGTCCATTTGAATGGCCCGCCGTACCAGTTCCATATCCAGGGCAACACCACGGTCATTGATTTCCTGGTCGATGTGGTATTCGTCCCACACACTGTCCGGCACGGGATATTTGGACAGGCGCGCCTGAATGGACATTTCGGTCTCCACATCGCGGATGTTGTATTTCTTGAAAGCCAGCCACTTTTCCGGGGCATGAGCCGGAAGGTTGCGGGTACGCTGTCCGTTGGACTTGGTAGGCGCACAGGGCTGACAGAAATATTTGATGAGTTCTTTGCCTTCGGTCAGCTTCTGCTTTTCAAGCCCAAGCACCGAGCCGACGCCTTCCAGAGAAAGCGGCAGCCCCATCGTTGCAGCCCACACCATAGAACACTTCCATGAGTCCGGTGCAAGGTAATCCCCGGTCGGAAGCCCAAGAAAACGGGACAGGCAAATGCGTTCAAAATTTGCGTTGAATGCCCACTTGGTAACGGAATCGTCCTCAAGCGCAGCAATAATCTCGGCTGGAATCTGTTCTCCGCAGGCAAGGTCGACCAGTTGCACGGGATCGCCATCTATACTGTAGGAAAACAGCAAAATTTCAAATGCGGGAGACTCTACATACCGGTACACGCCAGTTTTCACAAGCGGCTGATCGCTGTAGGTCTCGATATCTATTGAGAGAGTTTTCATGGTCATCGGTCCTTTCGCTTACCCCAACAGGGCGGCAGATTGCTCCGCCGCCCACGGGGGCATGGTGCTTGCTTGTTCTCGCTGGCTTTCCTTTCTTTGTGCTTGCGGATTTTGTCCTTGATGGCACTTACGGCGAAAATGATGATGGTAATCAACTCGCCGGTGAGCATACCGACTGTGGCACCGAAGCAGATGGAGAGCATGAAATGCTGTAATTCAGTCATGGTCGCACCTCCTTAAGACAGGAAGTCATCATCCGCATCGGTTGCGAAGTCGGACTCGGCGCTTGCCTTACCGCCAAGGGGTTCACCGGCACGGATAAGCTGCAGATTGTTCAGACCACAGGCGATACCCTTGTTGCCGTTGCTGTTGAAAGCGTACAGGTTGATAAAATCTGATTTTGCGGTGTTCATTGCCGGCCGTTTATCACTCTCCGGCACGAGCGTCGGTTTGCCTTGCGGCTTTTCAATGTAGAGAGCGAGAAGTTCCTCAAAGCGGGATTTGCCGAGCAGCTTCTGCATAGCGGTGATGCCGAGCACCTTGCGCTCATAGGGGTCGAAGCCTGCACTTTCAACAGCAGCGGCAACAACGGCATCGTTGGTGTACTTGCGGTTGGAGCGGCCTTCAACAAGTTTCCACCCGCTCCATTCCTTTCCGCTGACGGCCTGCTGCAGAGCGTATTCCTTCACATCGGCTGCCCAAGCGGTTAGCGCATCGACCTTACCGAGAATGTCGGCAATCTCGGAATCCTCCAGAAGATCGGGTGCCTGGAAGTCGTACCTGGCAAGTTCCATATTGGCCTCGGCGCGTTTTCTGCATTCAGCCTTTGCTTCGCAAAACCGGCACCATTCGCCGCACTGGAAATCGCCCTGTCCGACATATACCATTTCAGCCTTTTCGTACAGGTCGGTGTCTGCCCAGCGGAGCAGATCGGCCTTTGCCATAGCGTCAACGCTGATGTTGGATTTTCTGGGCTGATAGATGGTCATGCAGATCTCCTCAATGTCGTAGATATCATCGAAGATTTCCAGAGCCCCCAAAGCATAGAGGCGCATCTGGGGATTTTTGATGGCACTGACCTCGACCCCCTTGCCATGTTTGTAATCGCAAATGTTCATGACACCGTCTGCGATCACGATGCAGTCTGCTGTGCCGAACCCTTCCTTGACCCAACGGGAGAAGTTGACCCGCTGTTCAATCATGACCACAGGGTCGGTGCAGATCTGCTTTGCAGTTTCCAGAAGCTCCACCACATAGGCGGCATAGCCCTGGGCACATTTCTCCATCTCCTCGTTGTACCAGGAGAGATTTTCAATGGGGTCATCCGCCGGAATGCCGAGGGCTTGTTTCAGGCGGAACTCACAGAGGGTGTGGGCATCGGTGCCCTCGGCAGCATAGTCACTGCTTTTATCCTCGTAGGCTTCGCAAAGCCGAGCGGAGGGCGGACAGTTGAGCCACCGTTCGGAAGAGGATGCGGACAGGACCGCGTGCTTAGTTGCCATCACCGAGCACCTCCGCTTCGGCAACCAGCGCCTCATAGTGGACGGGGTCGATGCCGGACAACTTGACTGCGCCGTACTTCTGGAGCAGAGAGCGAATCTCAGCGGTGTGACCATTGCGGGACTTGTCCGCGAGAACGGCTCTGACCTGTTCCAAAGTCAGCTGGGGTTCGGTAGGGGCTGCGACGTCAGGTGCTTCGTCAGCCGTGATGCTGAACATTTCAGTCAACCAGTTGGAAACATCTGTAATAGCTGTAGCGGCATTGCGCAGTTCTTCGATGGTTGCAGCCATATCGCTCATCTTGCTCATTCTGTTTTCCTCCTTCCTTGATTTGACTCTGCAGGCTGACGGCTGCGATATTCCGTGCCAGTCTGCGAGACACCACACTGATAGCGGTAAGGACTTCCACGATATCCTCGTCCGCTGCGGTGCCGGGGTAGTTCTTTGCGGTGTTACTCATCGGCTTTTCCTCCTTTCCCAAGGCGTCTTGTGTTGCCTTTCATCGATCCATCTGGACAGGAAAGGAGGAAATGGCCGAAAGAGAATAAAAGTTTTTTTAGAATTTTTCGCGGATACGCTTCAACAGCTGATTTTTCCTATACACAAAGGTGTTTCGAGGCATATTCAGTTTTTCGGCACTGGCGCGCTCGGACAACCCGTCTGCCAGAACCATAAGAATCTGATAACTTTCCGGGTCGGAATCCCGCAGTTCGGCAAGAAGATGGTTCAGAACCATGCTGTCGATGCTGATTTCCGTGGTCATGGCCTCATCAGCAAGGAAACTGTTCTTGGAGCCGCTATTGCGTACAATTTCAATTTCATTGTCGATGGAGAGGTGCTGAACAGCATCCTTGGGAATACAGCGGTACTCACATTCCTCACACAGGCCATCGCACTTGTAGCTTTTTCTATAAGGAATGCAGCAGGCACCGGCTCTCTGTTTGGATTTGCGGGTTGTGCCGACGAAGCGTTCCCAGTTCTGTTTTTCCTCCAGGGTAACTTCGATCCACTTGCGGAGGGGGCGGTAGTAGATCTGCGTGGTGGTTTGTTTGTCATTGATTGTCATAAAAAAGTCCTCCGATTTTCGATTTCTCGAAACGGAGGACTTTTGGTGCTGCCGCAAAATGGGTGTAAAGAATCAACCGCAGTCCAAACGGAAACCTCCGTTTCGGTCTGCAGCAAACCCGCTCAAAAGGCAGCTACAGTATTAACTTGTCCACCAGGTACCGTTGAGCCATCAGTGATCAGGTAATGCGGTATTAGGTGGTGAGCAGTTTAATGTCTTGCTCAGGACAGAATTTAGCGGGTTGATTATTATCAGTCACCGCCGACCAAAGATGCTTACTTCTTCTTGGTCTGTGCTAAAGCGCTTCCAGCAACGGATTTAGACTTTGCGCTGTAGCGGTTGTCCCTCAAAATCTTGCTTGCCTTGGAAGCAACAGCTTTTGAGGTCTGCTTCGTGTTCTTAGCCATGATTTTCACCTCCTAACAGTCGATTTGCGAAAAGGCAAGTTTGCAATTGTGACTTTAAATTTGCGAACGCAGAAATAATATTAGCGAAAGGGGTAGAAAAGTTCACAAATAAATGATATAATATTAAATGAAATTGCAGACACAGGGACTTGCTCTGTCGCAGAAGCTGTTTTTTTGTCAGCTTCTGTATTTATTATAGAAAAGCTGGTTGATAGGATTGGATAGCCGGTGATAGGCTTTGATAGGTTTCGGCGAGGAGATGAAAAACATGGAATTCAAGGACTTCGTGCAAATACTGCATCCGATAATTGGCGGATCAAGTAGCCAGGGGGCTTTTGTAAAAACACTCTTTGATGTCATCATCACGGAAGATGGTCAGAGTGCGTTGGACGAGCCGTCCGAGGTCACTTATCGTTCTTATTTCAATGGACAAACGGGCATCTCCAGAATTGCAAAGAAGATCAGCCCTTACATCGAAACCGAAAATTTTGTGTCCTATATCCATGACTTTTCGGATGAGACGGTTTTGAGCCTTTGTGACAGTTTTCGGGAATACCTGCCTGAAATAGATAGCTTCAATGCAGGAAGGAAGCTGGCAGATTTGTTCCTTTCTATTTTGAAAAATGCTGCCGGGACAAAAAGAAAAAGCCCAGCATCATCAGAAGATGACGCTGAACCAATAGAGGCGGAGGTTGTGGATGACGATGAGCCATCAGGTGCCGCCCAAAACAATAAAAAAAAATAACCGTCATTCAACAGCAGATCAATGTCATCCAAAACGGAGAAAAGAACTTCAATCTGACAAATAACGGTACGATGAACTTTAACTTTTGAGGCGGTACATTATGAACAACGATCTGGTTTTTAAGCAGGCTGACTTAGCGGGAACTCCTGCCTTACAGCAGACCGGCACAAACAATGTCGCTGTAGCTAATCAGCCGGGTGCCACGGTCAACTTCACATATAATATCAGCTATCCTCAGATGGCAGATTCATCGGCAGAGATGATGATTGCCATCCAGTCCTTCAGCAAGGAGTACTATCAGCTGATTGTCACTTGCGAAGATGATGTTTTTAGTACGGGCGTGGTATCCGTTATTGCCAGCCGTGCTTTGACAAAATACAATGTCCCACCAGAGATCTTTGATAGATGCTCCACCCTCACAGAAGATGGCATTGCGGAACTGAAGCGTTTTCCGGCAATTATCTGCCAGGAAAATACCGAGATGAAAGGCGTGACATCTCCGAACCAGTTCTGTATGCTTTGCTATATACAGAAAGTTATGGTGGTTGGGAAAAATATTAAAATAGAATTCAAACCGATAGCCCCCATTCAGCAGTTAAAACTGTGTGACAAGCGAAACGCCATGTTTTTTGGATTGAATATGGACTGTGCAATTACGGATCTTAACCATAGCGCCTGGTCCGTTCGTAAGGTGAATGTATTTGAGGCATTTAAGGGAGCTGGAATCCCCGGTATACCAATGCCCATATAAGGAGGTGTCTTTATGGCTGGAAAAATCAAATCAGAGATAATTCGCATCGATTTGACGGACGCAAGCTATAAGGACAGCCCGGCCTATATCGAGCCGACCTATGTAAATTTCTTCTTCGGAAACAACGGTGCGGGTAAATCCACGATTGCCAAAGCTATTAAAAATGGTGCAGGCGTAACCTATGCTCCCGGACGAACAGCGGCTGATTATTTACCGTTGGTGTACAACCAAGATTTTATTGATGAGAACTTCCGCAGCTACCGCAATATGAAAGGTGTGTTTACCCTTAATGCGAAGAATGCAGAAATTCAGAAACAGATTGATGAGACCACTGAAGAACGCACCCGTGTAAAGAAACTGCTGACTGAGGCAACCGATAAGCGCAGAAATACTGCGACAGCCAAGGACAAACTTCACAGGGTCTTCCTTAAGGAGTGTTGGGAGCGTGGAAGAACGATCCGCGAAGAATTCCCAGGCACAATGGATAAGAAAGGAAAATCTGATCCGTTTGTCCGGGAAATTCTAAAACACGCTCCTGCTAATATAGATATTGAAAAACTACGCCGCCTTTATGAATCCGCATATTCTGAAACAGCAAAACGCTATCAGAGATTTAACACCATTGCAGATCCAACGGTCATGGATACAGTGGACGGATGTGATATTTTGGGTAAGTCTATTGTGAATAGCGCGGATACAGAACTTGCTGGTTTTTTGCGTGAAATCGGCGCAACAGAATGGATGCGGCAGGGTCACGATGCGTATTCTCACAATGCTAACGGAAGATGTCCATATTGCGGCGGCGAATTGCCCGCAGATTTTGAGCAGACCTTTATTGCCAGCTTTGATAACAGATACCAGGACAATCTGCGTCTTTTGGGCGAATTCTTGGTTCGATATAAAAAGACTGCCAATGATCTATTTCTTCCTTTGCAGTCAACACCAAGTGAACTGTACCCGCAGATTGATATTAAGCCGTATAGCGACAAGTTGGCTGTCCTCAAGGCGGCTATTCAGGCCAACATCGAAACAATAAAGGCCAAGACCGAGAACCCGGCTTATACGGTTACTGTTGCAGACATTCGCCCTATTCTCGAGGAATTGTCTGCTATCATCAACGAATTTAATGCGTTGATTGATGCGAATAACGCGATTGTAGCGGCAGGCCCCACTAAGCGAACCGAATGCACTGATGCCGTGTTCAGCCTGCTTGCCTTCATGCTAAAGGATGTAATCGCAACCTACAGAAAAGATGATGGCAATATGCAGGCTGAACTGGATGCCCTGGATGCGGAGATCAAGGCGCACAACGCTACTCTGGATGGAATCAAGACGCAACTCAAGACTCTTCGAGGAAAAACCGTGGAAACTGATACTGTCAAGGACAGCATCAATCTCATGTTGTGTGATTCAGGTATGCGGGGCTTTAGCCTCGAACCAAAGGCTGGAGTAGACAGCGTATATGAAGTGCGCCGTCCCGATGGTACTATAGCCGATAATCTGAGTGAGGGCGAAAAGAACTTTATCGCGTTCCTGTATTTCTACCATCTGGTACACGGTAGCGACTCTGCTGACGGTGAAACCAGGGAGAAAATCGTTGTCATCGATGACCCTGTTTCTAGCATGGACAGCAGTTCGCTTTTCATCGTAAGCACTCTGGTGCGGCAGATGATTGAGATTTGTAGAAACAATGCGGATAACCGGAATCGAACAGCTGAAGGTAATTTCATCAAGCAGTTTTTCGTTCTAACCCATAACGCATACTTCCACAGAGAAGTTTCTTACAGTTATGTGGCGAAGTATGATTACACATCGTTCTATCTGATCCGTAAGATCGGTACAAAATCTACTATTAGGCTGTGTGATGATGTAAATCCGAATGCACCGACAGAACGGATAAATGTAAATCCTGTCAAGAATTCTTATGCCGCTCTCTGGGATGAGTATAAAGAAATAAAATCGGCTGTTCCTCTGATGAACGTCATTCGCCGTATTTTGGAGTATTATTTCCTCCAGCTTTGCGGATACGAAGGTTCGCAGCTGCGCCAAGTCATTCTAGTTCAGGGCAAAACAGAAGGGCGATTTAAGGACAGCGATGGAAATGATGATGAAGAAAAGTTTCAGTTGGCGTCTGCTATGCTCTCGTACATTAATGCAAGTTCTATCGGCATGAGTGATGGCATGGATTTTGTCGAGGATTGTCTAAATGCTGAAGAATGCCGGAGAATTTTTGAAATGATATTTGATGCTATGGAACAGAAGCAGCACTATGACATGATGATGGGAAATCAGTAAAGGAGAAATAAAAATGCGTATCAGCTACAACAAATTGTGGAAGATGCTTATCGATAAGAATATGAAGAAAAGCGACCTAAAAGAGAAAGCTGGCATCAGTTCAGCATCCATCGCCAAACTCGGCAAGGGCGACAATATCACAACGGATGTTCTGATTAAGATTTGTGAGTCCTTGGACTGCCGCTTGGAAGATATTATGGAGACGGTAGATGACTAAGCCCCATTTATGGGAAGCCATTATGTTTTAATAAGAATGGGTTGATTGATAAGTTGGCCCACACGAGGAAAGAGGTGATGTCGCACGATGGCAAGGCAAGTAAAATCCAAACAGCGTGTGGCCGATCATGGCGAGGTGTTTACAGCCGAGCGTGAAGTCCAGGCCATGTGCGATTTGGTAAAACAAGAAACGGAACGAATCGACAGCCGGTTTTTGGAGCCAGCTTGTGGGGACGGGAATTTTTTGTCCGTCATCCTGCAGCGAAAGCTGACGATCGTGACTAAAAAATATAAACGCAGCGCTTACGATTGGGAGCGTAACTCCCTGCTGGCTCTTGGCAGTGTGTATGGCGTGGACATCATGCTGGATAACGTTCTCGCCTGTCAGGATCGTCTGTTTGAGATTTGGAATAAGGAATACAAAAAGGTCTGCAAAAAAGAGTGCAATGACGAGACGCGGGAGGCGGCATGGTTCGTCCTCCGTTTGAATATTGTCTGCGGAAATGCGTTGACTCTATTGTGCTGCGATGACAAAGGCCAGGAGTTAAATGTTCCTATTATCTTCTCTGAATGGACATTCCCATTCAATGATGCCCGGATGCAGCGCAAGGACTATACTTTTGCCGAGCTTCTGGCAGAAGAGGAACCGACCAGCGAGAAGAGAAAGACGGCGGACGAGGACTTCGTTCAGGGAACGCTCTTCGATATGGAGCCGGAGCAACCGGATGACGAAGGAGAATTTCTTCAGCAATATATTGCGCATTATCGGCATATTCAAGACGATGATACCCGATGGAGAGAAGCATATCTCCACTTACACCTAACAAAGGAGGACGGGAGCAATGGCTGACGGTCTTTTTGATAATGTATACAATCCGGACGTGCTTTCCTGCCTGGCCAACCTTTCCAACGACGAGGTATTTACTCCGCCCGATATCGTAAATCAGATGCTGGATATGCTCCCGCAGGAGTTGTTCCGAAACCCGGATACGACATTTTTAGATCCGGCCTGCAAAACGGGAGTTTTCCTGCGGGAAATTGCAAAGCGGTTAATCGTCGGTCTGGAACCGCAGTTCCCGGACCTGCAGGAACGAATCGACCACATTTTTCATAAGCAGCTTTTCGGTATTGCCATCACTGAGCTGACCAGTCTGCTTTCACGAAGAGGTGTATATTGCTCAAAATATCCTAACAGCGAGTTTTCTGTTACACATTTCGACGATGCACAGGGAAATATTCGATACAAGCGTGTACAACATACTTGGGTGGATGGCCGCTGCAAGTATTGCGGCATATCCAAAAAGACCGAGCTTGGTGACTCGGCCCGTGGTGAAACCTTGGAAACTCACGCATATGAACTGATACACACGCTCAAGCCGGAGGAGATATTTGGTATGAAATTTGATGTTATTATCGGAAACCCGCCATACCAGCTTAATGATGGCGGTAATGGTGTAAGTGCAGCGCCAATTTTTCAGCTTTTCGTGGAACAGGCAATGAAGCTCAAGCCGCGTTATTTATCGATGATTATTCCTGCTCGTTGGTACGCAGGCGGCAAAGGTCTTAATGAGTTCCGTGAAATGATGTTGAACAACCGCCATGTAAGAAAGCTTATGGACTATGAATCCAGTAAGGACTGTTTTTCTGGAGTTAATATTGCTGGCGGTATCTGTTATTTTCTTTGGGACCGTGATAATGCGGGTCCTTGCGAAATCACAAATTGTTCCCTTGATACCCCCACTGTAATGGAGCGTGAGCTTAATGAGTTCCCGATCCTCATCCGCTCTAATATGGCTGTTTCTATTGTACATAAAGTTCTCGCGACGGGGTGCGAAGTGTATAGCGACCACGCATATCCCAGAAACCCCTTCGGCTTTGCTACAAATTTCCGTGGACGCACCATGAAGGAACCGGAGGACATTGAACTGCTGACCAGTAAAGGTTTTCAGTTCATCCGTCGATCTGATGTCAAAAAGAATGCCGATATTATCGATCACTACAAAGTTCTTATTGGCCGTCTTATTCCGAGTAATGGCGAGCTTGATGTCGATCCCAAAGACGGATACCGCGTTATCACAGACACCCGTATTATCGGGCCTGGCCAAATTAACACGGAAACCTACCTGGATATTGGTGTGTTCAAAACTGAGGCGGAAGCCCTCCATTTTGATAAATTCCTTAAATCCAAATTACCGCGCTTCCTGTTGCGACAGGCTATTTCTTCTCTGAATGTTACCCGTGAATGCTTCCGTTTTGTTCCTTATGTGGACTTCACGGAAGAATGGGACGATCAGCGCCTTTACAAGATGTACGGTTTGACTGAGGAGGAAATCCAGCTTGTCGAAGCCACAATAAGGCCTTTTGAAAGTGAGGCGAACTAAATGGCACAAGAATTTTTTGTACAGCGACCTGCTGTAACCCCAACAATTTATGTCTATAACCTCCCGCAGGTCTCGACACATAAGGGGTATGTCAAGGTTGGGTATACAGATCGCGACGCAGTAACTCGCATTAATGAACAGATGCATACCAGCGGTCTGGCTGCTAATATCCTTTATACCGAGTCGGCCATGTGTTCCGATGGCTCGATCTTTACGGATAAGGATGTTCATCGCATTCTCCGCCGCAAGGGATTTCGTCAGATGAACGAGGGCAGCGACCGCAACGAATGGTTTAACTGCTCTGTGGCGGATGTCAAAGCTGCCATCGTTGAACTGAAAACCGGAATTGTCACCGACGCCAGCCGTACTGCCACCTTCAAAATGCGCCCGGAACAGTACCAAGCGGTTAAGCGCACGATGGAGTATTATGCCTACGTAGCGAAGGAAGATCCCGGCAGACCACCGAAGTTCCTTTGGAATGCCAAGATGCGCTTCGGCAAAACCTTTGCCTCCTATCAGCTTGTAAAGAAGATGGGCTTCAAGCGTATCCTCGTGCTGACCTTCAAACCGGCGGTTGAATCGGCATGGCGTGAAGACCTTATGACCCATGTGGATTTCGATGGCTGGCAGTTTATCTCTAATAAGGACGCTGCCGGTAACCATGTGAACATCGACCGGGAATATGCCCGCGCGGATAAATCGAAACCTATCGTCGTTTTTGGTTCGTTCCAGGATTTGCTAGGTACGAACGAATCCGGCGGCATCAAGGCGAAAAACGAATTTATTCACACAGACAACTGGGATTTGGTCATCTTTGATGAATACCACTTCGGCGCATGGCGCGAAAATGCGAAGAAGCTGTTTGAAAACCCGGACGATGAAGAAGCAGCCGATTTCGATGCGGAGAAGTACCAGTTGGAGGAAGCGGGTAACGCCTACAACGAAACATTCCTGCCCATTACCACCAGCCACTATCTGTTTCTCTCCGGCACGCCTTTCCGTGCGATCAACAGCGGTGAATTCATCGAGGATCAGATTTATAACTGGACCTATTCCGATGAGCAGCGTGCAAAGGAAAATTGGGTAGGTTCCAATAATCCGTATGAAGCATTACCTCGTATGGTCATGCTTACATACCGTATTCCTGATAGCATCCGTCAGATTGCGATGCAGGGTGAATTTAACGAGTTCGACCTCAATGTATTCTTCTCCGCAAAGGGCAAGGGTGATGAAGCTAAATTTTTGTACGAAAATGAGGTCCAGAAGTGGCTTGACCTGATTCGTGGCTCTTATTTACCGTCCAATATTGACGATATGAAGTTGGGCCAGGACAAGCGTCCCCCTATGCCGTATTCTGATACCCGTTTGCTGAATGTATTGTCCCACACTCTGTGGTTTCTGCCGAATGTCGCATCCTGCCAAGCTATGTATAACCTCATGATGCAGAAGCAGAACGCCTGGTTCAATCAGCGATATGAAATTGTCGTTTGCGCAGGTGCCAAGGCTGGCATCGGTCTGGAGGCTCTGACTCCGGTGCGTAACGCGATGGGCGATCCTTTGAAAACGCAGACCATCACACTTTCCTGTGGAAAGCTGACCACCGGCGTCACTGTGAGGCCGTGGACCGGTGTGTTCATGCTGCGCAATCTGAAGAGCCCGGAGACATACTTCCAGACGGCATTCCGTGTGCAGTCTCCGTGGGTGGTCAAGGATGAAGCCGGAAACGATCAGATTATGAAGCAGGAGTGCTATGTCTTTGACTTTGCTCTCGACCGCGCTCTCCGTCAGATTTCTGACTACAGTTGCCGCCTGGATGTAAACGAAGCCAATCCGGAAAAGAAGGTTGCAGAGTTCATCAACTTCCTGCCCGTCCTTGCTTATGACGGCAGCACTATGCGCCAGATCAGCGCTCAGGACGTCTTGGATATTGCCATGGCCGGTACTTCCGCTACTTTGCTTGCAAAGAGATGGGAGTCTGCATTGCTTGTTAATGTGGATAACGAGACCCTTGCCCGCCTGATGGCCAGTAAAGAAGCTATGGACGCGCTGATGAGCATCGAGGGCTTCCGTTCCCTGAACCAGGATATTCAAACCATTATCAATAAATCCGAAGCCGTTAAAAAAGCCAAGAAGGAAGGCGGCGAAAAGACCCCGAAGGAGAAGAAGGAACTCTCCGACGAGGAAAAAGAATATAAATCCATGCGCAAAAAGATTCAGGAGAAACTCATCAAATTTGCTACTCGTGTGCCGGTATTTATGTACCTCACCGATTACCGTGAGCGTTCTCTGAAGGATGTAATTACGCAGTTGGAACCGGGCCTCTTCAAGAAAGTTACTGGTCTCGATGTTAAGGATTTCGAGTTGCTTTGCTCGTTGGGCGTTTTCAATGCAAATCTTATGAACGATGCCATTTTCAAATTCAAGCGATATGAGGATAGCAGCCTTTCCTATACCGGCATCGACAAGCATGAAGGCAAGGATGTCGGTGGTTGGGATACTGTCATCAAACGCGCTGAGTATGACCAGCTGTTCTACAATCAGCAGGCAACTATGGAGGCACCGACGATTATTGAAGTGTCGCAGCTTGAAGATATTCCTGTTCCTGCGAAAAAGCCTACGGTCACCAGTGCTCCCGTTCCTACGTCAACCGTTACACCTACCAAGCCGAAGCCGACACCCTCCGTTACCGCACAGTATGGTGTCAAGCCTGCTGCTTCTGCTGCAGCGAAAACGGCAGCCAAGCAAGAGGAATTTGTTGCACCCGACGTGAAAGATGGCGCCATTGTTCTGCATAAGGCCTTTGGAGAAGGTACGGTCACCAAGATTGATAAAGCACAAAAGCACATCCGTGTTACCTTTGGTGTTGGTGAAAAGACTTTCATCTTCCCGGATGCCTTCAAGCAGGGCTTCCTGAGAATGAAGGGAGAGTAATCTATGCCGGAAATATTCAGTAATACAACACTGACAGTCAATCAGCTCATAGAAAAGATTGACACGGGCGAACTCGGACTGCCGGAATTACAGCGCCCCTTCATCTGGAAAGATTCAAAGGTGCGTGACTTATTCGATTCCATGATGAGAGGCTACCCCATTGGCTACCTTATGCTGTGGGAGTGCCCTTCTCTTGATAAGAAAAAATCCATCGGTGTCGATGCCCACAGCTACGACTCGCCCAAGGAAGTTATCATTGACGGTCAGCAGCGTTTGACTTCTCTCTATGCCGTTATGAAGGGCAAGAAGGTCATCAACTCCAAGTTCGATGAAAAGAGTATTGTTATTTCCTATTGCCCGTTACAAAACAAGTTTGAGGTTGGTTACCAAGCCACGAAGAACGACCCAGAATGGATTTATAACATTAGTGACCTGTTTACCTCCACGAATACCTTTAAGTTCATCGGTGATTTCATCAAGAGACTGGGTGACTATAGATCCACCAAAGGGTCCGAGCTTACAGATGAAGAACAGGGCTTAATTGCGGATCGCATCAACGGTGTGGTCAATCTGAAAAGCCACACGCTTCCTGTGTTTGACATCAAGTCCACCGCTGAGGAAGAGGACGTCTCTGAAATTTTCGTCCGTGTAAACTCTGGTGGTGTTTCTCTGAAACAGAACGACTTCATCCTCACCCTGTTGTCCTTGTATTGGGATGATGGGCGTCGTGAGATTGAGCAGTTCAGCAAGGATTCCACCGCTCCGACAAAGGGTAAGACAACCTCTTACAACCAGTTGACCACTGTGTCGGCGCAGGATGTCATCCGTGTTGTTATGGCGTATGCATTTGACAGAGCCCGTTTGAAGTATGGCTATAAACTGCTCCGAGGTGCCGACTTTGATAAAAAGGGTGCTGTGGATGATAATCTTCGTGTTCAGCGTTTCAATACTCTCAAGGAGAAACTACCGGATGTCCTCGATGTACATAGCTGGCATGAGTTTATTAAAGCCATCATGAACGCAGGATATTTATCCGGCGATCTGATCCTGTCCGGTAATGCGATATTCTATACCTATGCACTGTACCTGATTGCGAAGCATCGGTTCAATGCCTCGTACAACGAAAATATGCATCTTACCTCGCTGTGGTTCTTCTATGCTTCGCTCATTTCGCTGTACACTGGCTCCTTTGAGTCTACGGTGGAAAACCATTTGAATACCATCAAAAACCTCAAAACTCTGGATGGCTACAAAGAGTTCATCCTGTCCAGAGTTAACGAGCGTTTGACGAATGACTACTTTGACATCACCTTGGTCGGTTCGGAGGGCCTGGCTGTTTCGGGCCGAGGTAATAATGCGTGGAACGCCTATGTGGCATCGCTGAACATTATGAACGCAAAAATCCTCTTCTCCAAGAGTAATCTGCTTGTGTCAAAGCTGTTCGAGCCTGGAACAGACGGTAACCGCAAGTCTCTGGAAAAACATCACCTTTTCCCAAAGGCATACTTGAAGTCCCAAGGTTACTCTGATGCTAAGATTAACCAGATGGCAAACTACGCATTCATCGACTGGAAGGACAACATGGACATACTGGACGCTGCACCTTCTGTGTACTATCCAATTGTCTGTGCCGGAATGTCTGACGAGCAGATCCGTGTTATGGAAGATGAGAACGCTTTGCCTCACGGTTGGGAAAATATGCCCTATGAGGACTTCCTGATCGAGCGTAGGAAATTGATGGCTGCAGAAATCAAGGCAGCCTTTGAGATTTTGAAAAAGGCGGCGATATGAGCAAGACCACATTTTAATTTTGCCACACCTTTTAATTATTGCAAAATCAATACACCGCAGGGCGTGCAATCTACTATGATTCCTGGCGTCTGCACTCCAATTGAACAAACAAAACAAGGGCTTCCGAAGTCAGCATTTGACCTCGAAAGCCCTTGTTTTGTGCCTTTTTGGGCGGTTTTGACCCTGGAGAAGGCTTTTTCTATTGTATCAAAATCAGTAGGAACATAGACTCTCCCTGTGGGAGCGGAAATGCGTAGCAAATAAATGTCAAGAAACAACAATTTGATTTTTCTCTGCAACCTTTTGATAAATCTATCTACTTTTTGATTTTTCCCATAAGGGGGTGCAAAGCAAAAATCAGCAGCGCACCTTCGGTAAAATAGGAAAATCCGAGCATTGAGGACTTTTGCACCCCCCATACTCGGAAAAACGCTTGATATAAGGACTTCTTCGTCAAAAAAATAAAAAAGTACGGTAGCCCATTGTATCATGGACTACCGCATTTCGTGGCGGAGTGGGAGGGATTCGAACCCTCGGACGGCTTTTGACCGTCACACGATTTCCAGTCGTGCTCGTTATGACCGCTTCGATACCACTCCATGATATCGGCTGGCCGTGTCAAACCCCAGACAGCCCTGATATCATACACAAAAGTTTCCGGTTTGTCAAGGGTTACTTCTGAATTTCTTCAAATAAACGCTCCAGCTCCGTCTGCGTGAGCGGGCGGGACTGGCCGGGTTTGAGATCGCCGAGCTGCAGCGGGCCCTCCTGGATGCGGCGCAGGCGCGTGACGGTCAGGCCTGCGCGTTCGCACAGGCGGCGGATCTGCCGGTTGCGGCCCTCGTGGATCGTGATGCGGAGCAGTGCGACGGGTCCGTCGGCTTTGATCAGCTGCACCTCGGCGGGGCTGGTCATACGGCCGTCGATCCCGATCGGCTGCGTGAGCGAGCGCTCGCTGCCGGCTATGTAGCTGCTGACCCAGACGAGATAGGTCTTATCGACCTGCTTTTTCGGGTGCATCAGCGCGTTGGCCAGTTCTCCGTCGTTGGTCAGGAGCAGCAATCCCTCGGAATTGCAGTCGAGCCGACCGACGGGATAGACGCGCTCCGGCAGGTCTGCGACCAGCTCGGCGACGGAGCGGCGGCCCTTCTCGTCGTGCATGGTGGTCACGAAGCCGCGCGGCTTGCAGAGCATGCGGTAGATCTTTTCCGGCTCCTGCCGCGTCCGGACACGGACGCCGTCGAGCTCGATGACGTCCTCCTCCCCGTCCGCCTGCTCGCCGAGGCGGACGGTATTGCCGTTGACGCGCACGCGGCCGTCCGCGATCAGCTCCTCAGCCTTGCGGCGGGAGACGCCGGCGCAGCGCGCCAGAATTTTTTGCAGTCGTTCTTCCTCCATACGATCCTCCTGTTCTGCGGATAGACGGGCGTCTGGGCCGCCAGAACGGCAAAGCCGTAGTCCAGCAGCGCTGCATGATCGCGCCAGTCGTCCGGGTCGGCCAGCGTGACGGCGATGAGCTGGCTCTCGCCCCGTTCCGCGGCGCTGACGAGAATGCGGCCCGCGTGGCGGGTATAGCCGGTCTTGACGCCGATGCAGCCGTCGTAGCGCCAGAGCAGCTTATTGTGGTTGGTCAGCGTCCGGCCGGCGCAGGTGATCGTCTTCGTGCCGACCACCGTGCGGAACTGCTGGTTCTGCAGTGCTGCCTGCGCGAGCATGGCAAGGTCGCGCGCGGACGAGTAATTCTCGCCGCTGTCGAGTCCATGGGGATTGGCAAAATGCGTCTGCCGCAGGCCGAGCGCCTGCGCGCGCAGATTCATCTGCCGGACGAAGGCCTGTTCGCTGCCGGATACGCTGATGGCGAGCGTCAGCGCCGCGTCGTTGCCGGAATGCAGCATCATGCCGTAGAGCAGATCCCGCCGCGTCAGCGTCTCGCCCCGCTTCAGATACATGCTGGAGCCCTCCAGTCCCACGGCAAGCGACGGAACCGTCACGCGCCGGTCCGTCTCCCCTGCCTCACAGACAAGCAGACCCGTCATGATCTTCGTGGTGCTTGCGATGAGGGCGCGGCGGTCCGCGTTCTTTTCATAGAGCGTCTGACCCGTCCGCCCATCGATCAAAGCCGCGCACGCGGCGCTGACCTGCGGAGGCGGGCAGACGGATGCGGCCCGTGCAGCCGGGACGCTGCCAAGCAAAAAGGCGGCGGCGCAGAATGCCGCCGCCGCTTTGCGCAGTCTGTGCTTATACGAATCGAGCATATCCATCACCCTGACGTAAGCTTTTGCAGGGCGCGTAGGTTTTATGCCTCTTCGGCTGCTTTTTCCGCCTCTTTCGCGGCTTTCTTTTCGGCAAAATAGGCCTCGCCTTTTTCCAGCAGGTCGGGCAGCAGCTCGATCAGCCGGTCGACCGACGTGGACGCGGGCTCCGCGACCGGGAGCATCCGCACATTTTCGCCGCGGATGACCAGAAACGCCACCGGCGTGATCTTGATCCCGGCGCCGGCGCCGCCGCCGAAGGGATTGTCGCGGTTCGCGGGCATGTTTTTCATGGCGAAATCGCTGCCGCCGCCGCCATAGCCGATGGAGACCTTCGTCACGGGGATGATGGTCACGCCGCCGGGCGTCGTGATGGGATCGCCGACGACGGTATTGACGTCGATCATATCCCGGATCTTGCTCATGGAGTTGGTCATCATATCAGACAGAGGATGATTCATGGAGTTACACCGCCTTTTTTCGTTGATTCAATATCTTCAGGAACCGCACGCCGGCATGCAGCGCCAGCGCGAGGGAACGCCCGATGGTGATCGTGGTGATCAGGCGCGCGTCGACTTTCATACTGGTCTCATTATAGTCGAGCGCGGGCTGAATGTCACGTTTTTTTATGACGAAGATCCGGTCCAGCGCGGGCGTGATCGCACCGATCGCAGCCCAGGTCCGGCCGTAGCGCATGGCGGCCGCCGCCGGATCATCGCTGCCGCCGATGCAGACATGGAGCGTCAGCTCCTCCACGCGGAGCTTGCGGCGCAGATCGCCGAGCGTCTGGACGCCGAGGTCCAGCAGCTCCAGAATGCCGTCCACGCCGCCGGAGAGCAGCGGGTTTGGCTTTTTCTCCCCTGCCGGTTTTTCCGGCGCTGGCTTTTTTTGCTTTGGAGCAGCCTTTTTGGCTGGTTTTTTCTTCTTTTTGGGCTTCTGCGGCAGGAGCTGCAGGCGAAACAGCCAGATCTTCACCGCCAGCCGGACACCGCCCTCGCCGTAGGCGGCGTCAACGCCCACAGGGATGCAGCCGATCAGCAGCAGCACAGCCAGGATCACGGCCAGCGTCATCCACCACGTCCAGGTCATAGCGGGATCTCCTGCTGCGCAGGCAGCTGGTCTTCCGTCTGCGGCGCATCCGGCTTCTGCTCGATCGGGTCAATCTGCGACGGGTCGACATGGAGGTCGACCTTCTCGATCTGCGGCAGGTCCGCGAGGGATTCCAGGCCGAACACGCGCAGGAAATCCGGCGTCGTCTCATAGACGATGGGACGGCCGGGCACGTTGAGCCTGCCGCACTCGCGGATGAGCTTTTTGGTCACGAGCGCACTGACGCAGTAGGAACTGTCGACGCCGCGGATCTGCTCGACCAGCGCCTTGGTCGCGGGCTGGTAGTAGGCAATGACCGTCAGCGTCTCGAGCTGCGAGGGCGAGAGCTTGGGCGGCTTGCGGGTCTCAAGCGTTTTTGTCACATATTCCGCCATCTCGGGCGACGAGCACATCTGATAGGCGTTTTCCAGCCGCACGATGCGGATGCCGCTGCGGGTATAGCTCAGCTCGTCCATCAGGGCCTTGCAGGCCGCGTGGATCTCATCTTCGTCGTGCTCGAGCGTCTGGCTCAGGCGCTTGGCGTCGACCGGCTCGCCCGCGGCGAACAGGACGGCCATCAGGGCCCGCTGTAAATCGTTCTGCTCCAAGGTTTGCCTCCTGTCAGGAAATATCCGTCTGCACGTCCGCATCCGGCGTTTTCAGATACGTGACCGACGGTTCGCCGTTCTCGTCCTCGCCCACGGATACGGACCGCAGGCGGCACAGCTCCAGCACGGCGAGGAAGGTCGCCACGATCTCCGAGCGGCTGCGGCTGCCCTTGAACAGGGCGAGAAAGCGCATCACGCCGTGGGAGATCAGGCGGCTGATGACCTGTTTGGCCTTCTGGGTGACGGGATAGGGCTCCGTGCCGACGATGCCGGCAAAGTTGCTCACCGGCGGCGGCAGACGCCGCTCCGTCCGGTCCTGCATGGCGGCGAGAGCCGCGGTGAGGTCGGCGCGGTCATGCCGGTAGCGGTAGGTCTGGTCCGGCTGATAGGGCTCCGGGCCCTTGGTAAACAGGCCGAGGCCCAGCTCATTGCGCGCGCCCAGCTGCTTTGCGGCCTTCTGGATTTGCTGATAGGCGTCCTGCCGCTGCCGCTTCTGCAGGGATTCGACGAGCTTATCCATCTCGCTCTGTGCCTCTTCCTGCTCGGCTTTGGACAGGAGCATGCGCGTCTTGATGTACATGAGGTAGGACGCCATGGCGATGAACTCGCTGGCGATCTCCATATCCATCCGCTTCATTTCATCCAGATAGGCCAGATACTGCTCCAGAATGGCGGAGATCTGGATATCCTGGATCTCTATTTTATTTTTGCTCAGCAGCAGGAGGATGACGTCCAGAGGGCCATCAAAATCCTCCAGCGTCTCGCCCTTCGCGTGTACGACGCTGCCGAGGTGGTATCGCGGTTCATCCATGCAGTAAGAACTCCCAAAGTAAACTCAGCGCAGCGCAAGCAGCAGCTGCACCGGCCAGGTGCCGATGGCTTCCAGTCCGTTCAGAAGTCCGTCGCGCAAAAACTCCAACGGCACATCCAGAACGCCGGTCAGCAGCAGGAGCATCAGAAGCGCCATGCCGTAGCGCTCATAGCGCATCAGCCAGTCATACGCCCGGTCTGACAGGCAGGAAAACAGCACCTTCGATCCGTCGAGCGGCGGGATCGGAAAGACGTTGAACACGGCAAGACCGGCCGAGATGATCTCTACATAGTAGAAAAACAGGGCCAGCGCATACACGGCCATGGAGCCGGAGACGTAGTACCATACGGAGCACAGGCCGCGCAGCAGCACGGCCAGATACGCCAGCAGCACGTTGGATACCGGGCCTGCCGCGGCGGTCAGGGCCATGTCGCGCTTCGGGTGTTTGAAGTTGCGCATATCGACCGGCACGGGCTTCGCCCAGCCGAAGCGGAACAGCGCCATCATCAAAAGGCCGCCGATATCGACGTGCCGCAGCGGATTGAGTGTCAGCCGCCCGGCGCGTTTGGCCGTCGGGTCGCCGAGGCGGTAAGCCGCGAGGCCGTGGCAGGTCTCATGAAAGGTGATGCACAGCAGCGACGCCGCTACCAGCAGCGCCGTCTGCCAGACGCCATCAAACTGCAGCTGCCTGAGCCACGAAACAAATCCGTCCAAATCTCTGTCCCACCTGTGTGTCCATATATTTTATGTATTCTATCACAGTTTTTCCCGCTTGACAAGGAAGTTCTGTCATCCGGGCGGCAGACGAAAAGCCGGCAGCGCGGCCGATTGACTTTCCGCGTCCTGTCTGGTATCTTAATAGTATCTTAACACTCGTTTTTCATACGCAGTTTCGCATTGCGGCGCAGGAGGTCTGATATGTCCGCTTACACCAAGCAAGCCATCAAAAACTCGTTTCTGAAGCTCCTGAATGAGCGTCCGCTCAGTCAGGTCACTGTCAAGGCCATCGTGGAGGACTGTGGGATCAACCGCAACACGTTCTACTACCACTTTGCCGATATCCCCTCCCTTGCGACCGAGATCATCACCGAACGAGCGGACAGCATTGTGCGGGAATACGCCAATCCGGAATCCCCGGCAGCCTGCCTGCATGCCGCCGTCCAGTTCATGACGGAAAACCGGCGGGCCGTTATGCATATGTACCGCTCGATCAGCCACGACACCGTCGCGTTCTATCTGATGCAGATCTGCCGCCACACAGTCGAGGCCTACGCGGCGGCCGCCTACGGCGATCTGCCAATCAGCAAGGAGGATCAGGATATCCTGATCCGTTTCTGGCAGTGCGAATGCTATGGCCAGATCGTCGAGTGGCTGTCGAACGATATGCGCTATGATATCCAGGCGCAGTTCGACCGGCTGTGTACGCTCTACCGCGGCGGCTTCGACGCGCTGGTCACGCAGAGCCTTGGCATGGCGTCCCACTGAACGACATACAGGCATTCGACTCCGATTGCCCGTTTTCTTTTTACGCCGTGTGCGGTTATGATAGAAGGGAATAACATTATGGAGGTTGCGATATGGACACAAGTTTCATTCTTTCGTGTGAGTCCACCATCGATCTGCCCTATTCCTACTGCGAAGCGCGCGGGATCCCCGTGCTGTTCTACTCCTATCAGGTCGACGGCGTCAACTATGAGGACGATATGGGCCGCGACCCGGCGGCGCTGCCGCGATTCTACGGCTTTCTGGACGAGGGAAAGCTGCCGACCACCGCGCAGCTGAACGAATTCCAGTATGAATCCTTCTTCGATGCGCTGCTGCAGCAGGGCGACGTGCTGCATATCGCGTTCGGCTCCGGCATGACCGCCTCTGTGCAGAACGCTATGCTGGCCGCCGAGAGCCTGCGGGAAAAATACCCGGAGCGGAAGCTCGTCGTGATCGACTCGCTCTGCTCGTCCTCCGGCTACGGCCTGCTGGTCGACGGCGCAGCCGATCTGCGCGACGCCGGAAAGAGCATGGACGAGATCGCCGACTGGACGATGGCCATGCGGCAGAACGTACACCATCAGTTCTACTCCACGGAGCTCAAATTCTACCGCCGCAGCGGACGCATGTCCGGCGCGGCCGCCGCGATCGGTACGGTGCTCGGCATCTGCCCGATCATGCGGCTGGACGACAAGGGCCGCATCATCGCCTACGATAAGGTCCGCGGCAAGAAAAACGCCGTCGCCCGCACCGTCGAGACCATGAAGCGCCACGCGCAGGGCGGCGTAGATTACGCCGGCAAGGCCTTCATCTGCCACTCCAACTGCCTGTCGGACGCGCTGGCGACCAAGGCCGCCGTGGAGGCCGCCTTCCCGCATCTGGACGGTGAGGTCCGCATCTGCGACATCGGCACGATCGTCGCCTCCCACTCCGGCCCCGGGACCGTCGCCGTCTTCTTCTTCGGCGACGCCCGCGCCCCGGAAGGCGACCCCGTCTGAGCCTATAAAAGCCTTTCCCCCTGCGGGAAAGGCTTTTTTCCGAAAAAGCTGTTGCCAAACGGGGGGTTTTGTGCTAAAATGCATCTGATATCTGGAAAAGCGAGGAACGAGCTGTCCTGATTTCCAAGGGAACTCTGATCGAGGTTCCCAAGACCGGCTGCAGAGAGGACGGGGGGCTGAGAGCCGTCTGCCGGCGGAGATTTGGGGCTTTCTCTCGGGAGCTGCCGCCTGAACGGGTCTTCCCTACTAGGACGCGCCGGCATGGCCGCCGTTACCGGGCCAAAAGCAGCGCAGATTTTCTGCGAACAGCGGGTGGTACCGCGGAAGCCTGGTCTTTCGTCCCCTATCAGGACGGAGGGCTTTATTTTTTTGTATTATGACGAAAAGGAGCATTCGTTTATGAAAGAACAACTGGAAAAGATCCGGCAGGAAGCGCTCGGCGCGCTGGACGGTGTCAAGGACGCCGGTGAGCTGGACGCGCTGCGCGTGCGGTTCCTCGGCAAGAAGGGCGAGCTGACGGGCGTTCTGAAGATGATGGGCAAGCTGTCTGCGGAAGAGCGCCCGGTCATGGGTCAGGTTGCAAACAACGTCCGCGCGGCCATCGAGGAAAAGATCGAGACGGTCCGCACGGAGCTCAAGGAGAAGGCGCTCGAGGCCCGGCTCGAGGCCGAGGCCATCGACGTTACCATCCCCGGCACGCCCGTGCAGCTGGGCCACCGGCACCCGATGAACAAGGCGCTCGACGAGGCCAAGGATATCTTCATCTCCATGGGCTTCAAGATCCTTGACGGCCCGGAGGTCGAGCTTGCCGACTACAACTTCACCAAGCTCAACATCGCCGAGAACCACCCTTCCCGCGACCGCAGCGACACGTTCTACGTGACGGATGACGAGGAAGTCCTCCTGCGCACGCAGACGAGCCCGATGCAGATCCGCGCCATGGAGGCCATCGGCCAGCCTCCCATCCGCATTCTGGCTCCCGGCCGCGTGTACCGCAAGGACGAGGTCGACGCGACGCACTCGCCGATGTTCCACCAGATCGAAGGTCTGGTCATCGACAAGGGCATCACAATGGCGGACCTCAAGGGCACGCTCGAGACGCTCATCAAGGCCATGTACGGTCAGGACTCCGTCGTCCGCTTCCGCCCGCACCACTTCCCGTTCACCGAGCCGAGCTGCGAGGTCGACGTGCAGTGCTTCAACTGCCGCGGCAAGGGCTGCCCGACCTGCAAGGGTGAGGGCTGGATCGAGCTGCTGGGCGCCGGTATGGTGCACCCGAAGGTGCTGGCCGGCTGCGGCATCGATCCGGAGATCTATTCCGGCTTTGCCTTCGGCATCGGTCTGGAGCGTATGGCCATGCGCCGGTTCAAGATCAGCGACATGCGCATGATCTTCGAGAACGACATCCGCTTCCTGTCTCAGTTCTAAGGAGGGTATGACATGAATATTTCGAGAAAATGGCTCCGCGAATTCGTTGACATCACGGCTACGGATAAAGAATATGACTCTGTCATGACCCTCGCCGGTCAGAAGGTCGAGACGACCGAGCGCATGGACGCCGAGATCAAGAACGTCGTCGTCGGCAAGGTCCTTTCGATGAAGAAGCACGAAAATTCCGATCATATGTGGGTCTGCATGGTCGACTGCGGCGCGGGCGAGCCTGTGCAGATCGTCACCGGCGCACAGAACGTGCACGAGGGCGATCTCGTCCCGGTCGCGCAGCACAACTCGTATCTGCCCGGCGGCATCCACATCACCAAGGGCAAGCTCCGCGGCGTCGAGTCCTGCGGCATGCTGTGCTCGTACAAAGAGCTGGGCCTCACCGAGCACGACTGCCCGGAGGCGTATGCCGACGGCATCTGGATCCTGAACGACGAGGGCTGCACGGTCGGCGAAGACATGAACATCGTCATCGGCAACGACGACTCTATCGTGGAATTCGAGATCACCAACAACCGCCCGGACTGCTACTCGCTCATCGGTCTGGCGCGTGAGACCGCCGCGGCGTTCAACGTGCCGATGAAGCACCATGAGCCGGTCGTCAAGGGCGGCGCAGAGGGCGATCTGGGCGAGCTGCTGGATGTTGACGTACAGGCGGACGATCTGTGCCCGCGCTACACGGCCCGTATGGTCCGCAACGTCAAGATCGCGCCGAGTCCCAAGTGGATGCGCCAGCGGCTGCGCTCGGCCGGTATCCGTCCGATCAACAACATCGTCGATATCACCAACTATGTCATGGTCGAGTACGGCCAGCCGATGCACGCGTTCGACTACCGCTACGTGAAGGGCGGCAAGATCGTCGTCCGCCGCGCGGGCGAGGACAAGACGCTCACCACGCTTGACGGCAATGTACGCGCGCTCCAGCCCGACATGCTTGTCATCGCGGACGAGACCAAGCCGGTCGGCCTGGCGGGCGTCATGGGCGGCGAAAACAGTGAGATCGTGGACGATACGGTCGACGTGGTCTTCGAATCCGCCAACTTCCTCGGCTCCTCCATCCGCAAGACGGCGCTGGCGCTCGGCATGCGCACGGACGCCTCGGCCAAGTTTGAAAAGGACATTGACCCGATGCTGACTGTCCCGGCTGTCAACCGCGCGTGTGAGCTGGTCGAGATGCTGGGCGCGGGCGAGGTCATGGACGGCATGATCGACGTGCTGAACTATGTCCCGCAGCCTGTCACGGTCAAGCTCGAGCCGGAGCGCATCAACGCCCTGCTCGGCACCGACATCCCTGAGGCGGATATGATCGAGTATCTGCGCCGCGAGGAAGTGCCGGTCATGGACGGCATGATCCAGGTCCCGTCGTGGCGGCCGGATCTGCGCGTCATGGCAGATATTGCAGAGGAAGTCGCCCGCTATTACGGCTACAACAACATCGAGACCACGCTGATGCGCGGCGCGACCACCATGGGCGGCTATTCGGACGCGCAAAAGCTTGAAAACGCTGCAGGTGCGGCGGCCAGAGCGATGGGCTACAGCGAGATCATCACCTACTCCTTCGTCTCCCCCGCTTCGTTCGACGCCATCCGCATCCCGGCTGACAGCCCGCTGCGCAGGACCGTCAAGCTCGTGAACCCCCTGGGCGAAGATACCTCCATCATGCGCACGGTCATCCTGCCCAGCATGCTGGATATCCTCTCCCGCAACTTCGCGTTCAAGAATAAGGGCGTCAAGCTCTATGAGATCGGCAAGATCTATCTGCCGAAGGACGGCGAAAAGCTGCCCGACGAGCCCAAGCGGATGATCTTCGGCACCTACGGCGAGCATGAGAACTTCTTCACGCTCAAGGGCGAGATCGACGCGATCCTCGACCAGCTGAACGTGCATCCGGCTACCTATATCGCCGACACCAAGAACCCGAGCTATCATCCCGGCCGCTGCGCCGACATCGTGATCGACGGCAAGAAGATGGGCGTCATCGGCCAGATCCACCCGCTGGTCGCCGAGACCTACGGCATCGGCGGCGAGGTCTACGTTGCGGAGCTCGACTTCACGGGCCTGCAGGCCGTTCTCGCGCCGGAGCGCGTGTTCCACAGCCTGCCGAAGTTCCCGACGGTCAGCCGCGATCTGGCGCTGGTCTGCGAGGAATCGATGACGGTCGGCATGCTCGAAGCCTGCATTAAGAAGGCCGGCGGCAAGCTGCTGCGCTCGGTCCAGCTGTTCGACATCTACCGCGGCCCCGGCATTGCCCCGGGCAAGAAGAGCATCGCCTTCAGTCTCGAGCTGCGCGCGGACGACCGCACGCTCACCGACGAGGACACCACCGGCGTGATGAACGCGGTACTCGAAAAGCTCAAAAACGACCTCGGCGTTTCGCTGCGCTGAGTTTTATGCGAAAAAGGACGTGCCCGATGGGCACGTCCTTTTTGTCGGCCGGACGCTAAATCTTGTGCTTTTGGGGAAATTGTAACACAAATGAAATGTTGGACGCATTTACAAACCGGGCACAATATATTATGATAGTGGCACAAGCTCAAAAGAAGGAGGCTAACCGTTATGAATGACAACACCATCAAATTTGTGGTACCGGAGGACAGCAGTGAGGAAATGAAAACGATCCTGACCGCGGTATATGGCGCACTCAGCGAAAAAGGCTATAACCCCATCAACCAGATCGTCGGTTATCTCCTGTCTGAGGACCCCACTTACATCACAAATTACAACAATGCCCGCAGCCTGATCTGCAAGCTCGACCGCGATGAGCTGCTGCAGGAGCTCGTGAAGCATTACCTGTTTTCATAAGGCAAGCGACAAGACCTGCCCGTGAGGCTCTCACGGGCAGGTTTTCTTCATGCAAAGACGGCGGGTATCCGGCTTTCGAGCAGGATACCCGCCGTCTTTATTTCTTATCGTTCTGCTTACTGCAGGCCCTTGCCGGACTTGACTTTGTCGAACTCCTCCGTGATCTGTGCGTCGGGCTCTGCCGTGCAGAGGGAGACGACGACGATCACAAGAACGCTGAAGATGAATGCGGGCAGCAGCTCATAGATGCCGAACATGCCGCCGAGGGGCTTCAGAACCAGCTTCCAGAAGAAGACCATCGCGCCGCCCGCGACCATGCCGGCGATCGCGCCCTGATAGGTCGTGCGCTTCCAGAACAGGCTCAGCAGCATCAGCGGGCCAAAGGCCGCGCCGAAGCCGGCCCAGGCAAACGAGGTGATGCCGAAGATGGTGGAATTGGAGTTCCAAGCGATCGCCATGGCGACGATGGTGATGATGACGAGCGTGATGCGCGAGCACCACATGACCTGCTTTTCGGTGGCGTCCTTCTTGAATACGCCGCGGTAGAGGTTCTGGCTGACGGCGCTGGCCGAGATCAGCAGATAGGAATCAGAGGACGAGATGGCCGCGGCCAGGACACCCGCGCAGGCAAAGCCCGCGAGGATGGGCGGCAGATAGGACGTCGCGGCGTCGATGAAGATGTTCTCCGCGTCGTTGTTGGAGAGGTAATCGAGCCCCGCGACGCTGCGGCCGACGACGCCGATGAACACGGCGGCGGCCATGGAGATGACGACCCAGATGATCGCCACGCGGCGGGAGCGGCCCAGCTCATGCTCCGAACGGATGCCCATGAACCGGAGCAGGACCTGCGGCATGCCGAAGTAGCCAAGGCCCCAGGCCAGGCAGGACGCGATGGACAGCACGCCGTAGGGCTTGCTGGCGCCGAAGACATTGACCTCGGTGGTCGACGGGGTGGCCGTGCGGACCATGGAGAAGAAGCCGTCGATGTTCTTCGCGTTATTGATGACCGTATGCAGTCCGCCTGCGGACACGACAGACAGGACGAGGATCAGCACGAGGACCGTCACCATCACGACGCCCTGCATGAAATCGGACGCGCTCTCGGCCAGATACCCGCCGAGGAAAGTATAGGCCAGCACGAACACGGCCGCGACGATCATCATGCCGCCGTAGGAGAAGCCGAAGAGGTTCGCAAACAGCTTGCCGCAGGTCGACAGGCACTGTGCCGCGTAGACGCTGAAGAAGATGATGATGATCAGCGAGCAGATCGTCATGATGATCTTTTTCTTCTCATGGAAGCGGTTCGAGAAGAAATCCGGGAGCGTGAAAGCGTCCACGGCGATCGAATAGCGGCGCAGCCGCTTGGAGACGATCAGGAAGTTGAGATATGTGCCGATGGCAAGGCCGATGCAGGTCCAGCCCGCGTCGGCAAGCCCCGTCCAATACGCGAGGCCGGGCAGGCCCATCAGCAGATAGCCGGACATATCCGAGGCCTCCGCGCTGAATGCCGTGACCCACGGGCCGAGGCTGCGGCCGCCGAGGAAATAGGACTCCGCGTCCTTGTTCGCCCGTCCGACAAAATAGATACCGATCCCCACGACTGCGGCCATATACAGGACCATGGCCAGCAGATGCTGCAAATTTGCTCCGCTCATACTGTTTCTCCTTTTTCTCTCCCCTTGACACATTACGTTTTATCATGTATAATATCAAGGAATCGCATAACATGCGCGTATGATATCACGTTAAAGTGAAAAATGCAAGAGGAAATTTTCCATGGATACGAAGAAATATGAGGTATTGGAGAAAACGGTTGAGCTGTCGTCGCTGACGAAGGCTGCGCAGGAGCTCGGACTGACGCAGTCGGGCGTCAGCCATATGCTCGCCGCCATCGAGGCGGAGCTGCAGTTGCCGCTGCTCAAGCGCACACGGACCGGCGCGCGGCTCACGCCCGAGGGCGAGCAGATGATGCCCTACATCCATGAGATCGTGCGGCAGGAAAAGCTGCTGCGGCAGGCGGCGGCCGCGCTCCACACGCTCGTCACCGGCAAGATCCGCATCGGAACGTTCACGAGCGTCGCCACGCACTGGCTGCCGGCGATGATGATGCAGTTCCAGCAGGCGTATCCGCAGGTGGATTTTCAGCTGTTCAACGGCGATTACCACGATATCGACACCTGGCTCGGCGCAGGGAGCGTCGATCTGGCGTTCACGACGCTCCCTGCCCGCCCCGGCTGCAGCTGCGTGCCTTTATATGAGGATGCGCTGGCCGCGGTCCTGCCCAAGGGGCACCCGCTGGCGGCGGGGCCGGTCTGCCCGGTGGAGGAGCTGGCAAAGGAGCCGTTCATCTCGCTGCTGGAATCCTCCAACCACGATGTGCGGCGCGCGTTCCGCGCGCTGAGCGTCAAGCCGAACATCCGCTTTGAGACGAAGGACGACTACGCCGTCATCGCCATGGTCCGGCAGGGGCTGGGCGTGAGCATCATGCCGTCGCTGCTGCTGCGCGGCAACACGGACGGCGTGGAGATCCGCCCGATCGATCCGCCCGCCAGCCGCACGATCGCGCTGGCCGCCGCCTCTGACGCGCCCGGCCCGGCCGCCAGCCGGTTTGCGGAGTTCGCCGTCAAATGGGTCAGGGAAAACACATAAAAAACGCGCCCGGAGGTTTTTGAGCCGTCCGGGCGCGTTTTTTGTTGGGGTGTATCTGAAAACTGACGATGTGACCGGCAGCGAGGAATTTTCGCGCTGGGCAAGACATTTTTTCGCAGGAATACTGACGTATTTCAAGGAAAAATGACGCAGCACAGCGTGAAAAGGCCCGCTGTCCGGGTGCGTTGGCAGTTTTCAGAGACAACCTAGATCAGGCGTTTTCCGCCAGCTTTTCGCGTGCCTGCTTCAGCGCGGTCGCCAGCTGGTCGGGACAGGAGGTCTCTTTCATGCCGCAGTGGATGCCGTCCAGCCGCTCGATGACGGTATCGATGTCCATCCCCTCGACAAGCTTGGAGATCCCCTGCAGGTTGCCGTTGCAGCCGCCGATGAATTCGATATTCCGGACGGTCTTGCCGTCGACGTCAAACAGGATCTGCTGCGAGCAGGTGCCTCTGGTTCTGTAGGTAAAATGCATGATGGTTTCTCCTTTTATTCTGTTCGATCATTGACCGATGGTTTACGGTTCCAGTTCTCCGTCCCGGATGCGGAGCACCTTGGTGAAGCTGTCTAAAAACTCCGGGGAATAATTGTGCATGGCGACGATCAGGATGTCGCATGGAAGCTGCGCAATCTGCTTTTCCAGCTCGACGCGCGTTTTTTCGTCCAGTCCGGCAGTCGGCTCGTCCAGCATGACAAGACTGCCCTGCCGCCAAAGCGTCCGCGCAAGATCGAGCCTGCGTTCCTCGCCGCCGGAGAGCGCGTGCGCCTCCCCGCCGATCGCTGCATCCATGGACGCGCCGCGGTCGGCGTACCATTCGGAAAGACCGGCAGCGGCAAGGGTCTTTACAAGCGCTTCATCCTGCTGCGCCGTGCCGGAGAACATGGTGAGATTGTCGCGGATGGAGGCGCTGAAGACGAAGGTCTTCTGGGCCAGCAGCGTGACCTGCCGGCGGAAATCCGCGTACCGGTAGGCATGGCAGGGGCGGCCGTTGATGGTGTATTCGCCTTCCGCGCCGCACATGGCGGCCAGCACCTTCAAAAGCGTCGACTTCCCCGCCCCGCTCTCGCCGAGCAGCGCGATGCGGTCGCCCTTTTGGAGCGTCAGATCGACGTGCTTTAAAATTTCTCGTTCCCCTCTACGGCAGGAAATATCCCGGAGCGAGACGGTCTCCACGCGGGTGAGCGGCTGGCTGCCCCAGCCGGACGCTTCATCTGTCGGCTCGTCCAGGAAGGCAAGCACGCGCTTACAGACCGCCGAGGCGGCGATGGTCGAGGAATAGCGTTCGCTGATGATCTGCACCGGCCCGGCGACGAGGTTCATGAGGCCCGCGAAAGTGATGAGCGCCGGAAGCGTGATGACGCCGCGCGCAACGAAAAACAGGCCGAGCACCCACGTGCCGAGCACGACCAGATTGCCGCAGCCATACGCGCCCGCGTACAGGATCCTGCGGATGCGGCGGGAGCGGAGCTTTTTCCGGTAAAGATTTTCGTTTGCTTCGTCATGGGCGCGGTTGGCACCGGAAAAGGCGTTGAAGATCTTCAGCTGGAAAAAGCCGGAGAAGATCTGCGTGATCGCCGTCAGATAGCCGGCCTTCGCCTGCTGCTCGTTCTCCTGATACGTCTGCAGGCGCTTTTCCGTCAGCTTGGGAAACGCGGCGGTCAGCACGCTGACGGCGATCATGATCAGGGTCATGACCGGCTGGATGGCGATGGCTGAGCCGACAGCCAGCAGGAAGCAGCAGATCTGAAAATAGATCTCGCCCAGAGACGCGACGTAATCCTGCTGGATGGTGTCGACGTCGTTCTGTACGAGAGACAGGCAGGCGCCGTCGTCTTTCTCGCTTTTCTGCATATAGCTGAGCGACTCGATCTTCCGCACGGCGTCGGCGCGGAGGTCCCGGCCGACGCGCTGGACGACGATATCGCGCGAATAGTCCAGCAGAAAGGCGAAAAACGTCTCAACGCAGAGGTAAACCAGCGTCACGAGCGCGATCTTCCACACGCGCGAGAGATCTCCCTCCATGGCACTGTCGGCGAACAGGCCGAGCAGGAACGACATGAGGACGGACGAGACGGCCGCGAGAAGGTTGGACACAAGGAACAGCGCAACAGATGAGCGGTTTTTGCGGTAATAGCGCTTCATGGCGGCCTCCTTTTCGGTTTAGTAATACTTGATCTCCGAGCGGTGCGCCTCCAGCAGATTGCCCAGGTATTGATCGACATATTTCGTCATCTGCTCCGGCGGGTTCACCTTTGTAAATTCCAGCCCGTGCTGCTGGCAGTATTCCTGCCCGAGCGTATCGCGCAGTCTTTGCCGCAGCATCACGCGGGGAAGCTGCTCCGCGACCGTGTCAAAATACTGCTCGGTGGTGATCCCCATTTTCGTGCAGTAATCATCGATGTAGCTTCGCACTTCCTCGTATTCTTCGTAGTTTTTCCGCTGGCCGGCCAGCTCCGCGTCCACCTCTTCCTGTGTGACGGACAGGCCGCGCTGCTCCGCCTCATCGAGCATGATGAGGTTCAGCAGGATCTGATCCAGTGCATCCGCGTCGCTGACGGTTTTGTCTCCTGTGACATTGATCTGGTTCTGCTTTTCATACGCGACTAAGCTCTCGTGGATCTGCGTGTCCTTGTAGGACGCGACGATCGGGTCGTCCGACGTCTGCTTCTGACAGGCCGTCAGGAAAAGCAGAAGCAGGCACAGCGCAAGCATGATCTTGGATCGCATCGTGTTCTCCTTTCATCATTCGGTCAGGTCGCAGAGAGTTGCGTTTACATAATCCGTGAGCTGCATGGGGTCGAGCAGGACCTGGCAGCCGCGGCAGCCGGCGGAAACGCCGATCTCGTCGTAGAGCTGGGCGGTCTCGTCGATGAAGGTGGGGAACTGCTTTTTCATGCCGATGGGGCTGCAGCCGCCGCGGATATAGCCAGTCGTGGCCAGCAGGTCCTTGACGTGGATGAGCTCGATCTTTTTGTCGTGCGCGGCCTTCGCCGCCTTTTTGAGGTCCAGCTCGCAGCAGACCGGGATACAGAACACCGCGTATCCGCCGCGCTCGCCCTTCGCCACCAGCGTTTTGAAGATCTGCTCCGGCGGCATGCCGATGCCCTCGGCCGCGTGCATACCGTTGAGGTCATTTTCGTCGACTGCGTATTCTTCCGCCCGGTACGGGATCTTCGCTGCGTCCAGCAGGCGCATCACATTGGTTTTTGTCATTTGAAGCACCTCTTTCCCCACCATTATACCTGATTTCCAGCCTTCTGGCAAGGAGCAAAACCCACACGCATGATTTGAAAAAAAGCGCTCAAACTATCTACATCTTACAGACAGGAGCACGAAACATGGGCGAAGCGAAAAAAGAAGAACAGGCGCGGCAGGAGCTGGTCGATCTCGGCGCGTCCACCACGAAGACCTCCCGCGGGACGATCTACACGCTGACGATCATCGGCCAGATCGAGGGCCATCAGGCGCTGCCGGAAAACATCAAGACGACCAAGTATGAGCACGTCATTCCCCTGCTCGCGGCCGTGGAGGAAAGTGAGGACATCGACGGTCTGCTGCTGCTTCTGAACACGGTCGGCGGGGACATCGAGGCAGGACTCGCCATTGCGGAGCTGATCGCGGGGATGAAGAAGCCGACGGTCTCGCTCGTGCTCGGCGGCGGGCATTCCATCGGCATCCCGCTGGCCGTATCGGCGCGCAAAAGTTTGATCGTGCCCACGGCCAGCATGACCGTGCATCCGGTGCGGATGACGGGGCTGGTCGTCGGTGCGCCGCAGACGTACCAGTATTTCAACCAGATCCAGGACCAGATCGTGAATTTCGTGACAAAAAATTCGCATATTTCCCGTGAAGATTTTCTGCGCTATATGATGGCGACCGACGAGATCGCGACGGACGTCGGCACGGTCTTATACGGCGAAGAGGCCGTATCCTCAGGGCTGATGGACGCGATCGGCTCGCTCTCCGACGCCCTGAACCTGCTGCACCGGCAAATTGACCGGCAGAAGAAGCGCGGCAGGGGCTGAAAATCAGGACTTTCGCCGCATTGACAGGCGGCCCGGGATGTGCTAAAATGCGGGCGATGCGAGCGGTGGAGTCTGTCATAGGCGCTGGAAAGCGTCCTATTCGCATCGGAGCGCATGCAGCTTTTCGGCAGAACCATGTGGTTCTGCCGTTTTTTATTGTTCCGAATCATGGAAAGAAGGCATTTATCATGAGAAAAACGAAGATCGTCTGTACCATCGGCCCGGCCAGCAGCTCGGAGGAAGTCTTTGCAGAGATGTGCAAGGCAGGACTCAACGTCGCGCGGCTCAATTTTTCGCACGGCACACACGAGGAGCATCAGCATAAATTTGACATGATCCATAAGGTCCGCAAGGCGCTCGGCCTGCCCATCGCCATCATGCTCGACACCAAGGGGCCGGAATACCGCATCTGTACCTTCAAAAACAAAAAGATCCTGCTCCAGGACGGCGACGCCTTTACCTTCACGACCCGGCAGGTCGAGGGCGACGGGACGATTGTCGGCGTCAGCTATGCGGGGCTGGCGAACGATCTTTCGGTCGGCGATACGGTATTGGTCAACAACGGACTCGTGATCTTCACGGTCGAGCGCATCGAGGGCACGGAGATCCACTGTCGTGTCGTAGTCGGCGGCGAGCTGTCTGACCGCAAGAGCATGTCCTTCCCGCACAAGGTGCTCGAGCAGGTCTATCTCAGCGAACGGGACAAGGACGATCTGCTGTTCGGCATCCGGAACGGGATCGATTTCGTCGCAGCGTCGTTCGTCTCGCGGCGGCAGGATGTGCTGGATGTGCGGAACTTCCTCGACGCGAACGGCGGGCAGGACATCGAGATCATCGCCAAGATCGAGAACCAGACGGGCATCGACAATGTGGAGGAGATCTGCGAGGTCTGTTCCGGCATCATGATCGGCCGCGGAGACTTGGGCGTGGAGGTGCCGTTTGCGGAGCTTCCGGCCATCCAGAAATACCTCATCACCAAGTGCTGCCTGCTCGGCAAGCGGGTCATCACGGCCACGGAAATGCTCGAATCCATGATCCACAACCCGCGCCCGACCCGTGCGGAGATCTCCGACGTGGCCAACGCCGTCTATGACGGCACGAGCGCGGTCATGCTCTCCGGCGAGTCCGCCGCGGGCAAGTACCCGGTCAAGACCGTGCAGACCATGGCCGAGATCGTGGAGGAGACGGAAAAGCACATCGACTACGAGACGCTGTTCCGCAAGGAGGAGTTCCAGATCAAGAACATGGTCGACGCCATCTCGCACGCGACGTGCTGCATGGCCTGCGACATTGGCGCAAAGACGATCGTGGTCAGCTCGCTCTCCGGCGCGACGGTCCGGATGGTCTCGCGCTTCCGCGTGCCGGTCGACATCGTCGGCATGGCGACGAACGAGCGCGTGTGGTACCGGCTCGCGCTCTCCTGGGGCGTCCAGCCGATCTTGTGCGAGGAGACGTTTACCTCGACCGACGTGCTGTTCTACAACGCCCTGCACGCGGCCAAGAAGGCCATGCACCTGCACAAGGGCGACAACATCGTCATGACTGCCGGCAACACCAACGGCGCTTCCGGCAACACGAACCTCATCAAGGTCGAAACGATCTGACAGACAGCGAAGCCCCGCCGGGTATCCCGGCGGGGGCGTTTTTCTGTATGAGATCCCGGGGTGCTTCTCCCCTGTTTTACAGCGGCTCGAGCAGGCAGACAGCGTGGGCGGCGATGCCTTCGCCGGAGCCGGTGAAGCCGAGATGCTCCTCCGTCGTCGCCTTGACGCTGACGTTCTGCAGCTCCGTATGCAGGGCGGCGGCGAGATTCTGCCGCATCTGATTGATGTACGGCGCGAGCTTCGGCCGCTGGGCGATGACGGTCACGTCGAGATTGCCGAGGCGGTAGCCGGCCTCTGTGAGCCGCCGGTCGACCTCGCGCAGCAGGGCGATGCTGTCCGCGCCGAGATAGCGGTCGTCGGTGTCCGGAAAGAGCTTGCCGATGTCCCCCATCGCGGCCGCGCCGAGCAGCGCGTCCATGACGGCGTGGGTCAGCACGTCCGCGTCCGAATGGCCGTCGAGGCCCTTTTCAAACGGGACGCGGACGCCGCCGAGGATCAGAGACCGTCCCTCCACGAGCCTGTGGACGTCGTAGCCGTGGCCGATCCTCATGCTTCGGCCCTCCTGCGCAGGATGAGCGCGGCGAGCTCAAGGTCGAGCGGCGTGGTGATCTTGAGGTTTTCCTCGTCGCCGTCGGTCAGCTGCACGGGCATGCCGAGCGCTTCTACGGCGCTGCAGTCGTCCGTGACGGCGAGGCCCTGCGTCTTTGCATTCTGCAGCGCGGCGGCGAGCAGATCGCGGTCAAAGACCTGCGGGGTCTGCACGGCGTAGAGCGTGCTGCGGTCCGGCGTGGCGTCGACCGCACCGTCGGTCGAGACCTTGATGGTGTCCTTGACGCGCACAGCGGGCGCTGCGGCGGCGAATTTCCTTGCCTTGACGACGGCGGCGCGGATGACTTCGTCGGTCACAAGAGGCCGTGCGCCGTCGTGGACGGCAACGAGCTGCGCTTTGTCCGACACGGCGGCAAGGCCCGCCATGACGGAGTCCGTCCGCGTTTCGCCGCCTGCGACGACCATGCGCATCTTGCCGTAGGCCGCGAGGTAGCGGCTGACCTTTTCCATCAGGTCCTTCTGCGTGACGACGATGATCTCGTCGATCAGGCTGCAGCGGTCGAACGCGTCGACGGTCCGGCAGATCACCGGCAGCTTTTCCAGCACCGTCAGGATCTTATTGGTCCCGCCCATGCGCGACGACGAACCCGCCGCAACGATGACGGCCGCACAGTAGGGCCGCCCCAGCTTTTCCCGAATCGCAAGGCCCTTGCGGAGCCCTTCGCTGAACTTCATATCTCTTGTCTCCTGTGTCTCCTGTGTTACAGTGCCTGCACGAGCCGCTTATAGGTCTCGCCGCGCACCATGAAATTTTTGAACTGGTCGAAGGCCGCGCACGCGGGCGAAAGCGTGACGATATCGCCGGGCACGCTGTGCGCCTGCGCAAGCTGCACGGCCTCGGCAAGCGTGGCCGCGTGCAGGATCTCCGGCTGGCCCGGCTGATATTCCGGGGCGGCACAGACGGCCGCTTCGATCTTCTCCGCCGTCGCGCCGCAGAGGATGAGCAGGCGGACATGCCCGCAGATCTCCGGCCCAAGGGCGTCGAACGGGATCTTCTTATCGTAGCCGCCCGCGATCAGCACGAGCTTCTGGTGGAACGAGTGCAGACCTGCGATGGTCCGCGACGGGCTGGAGGCGATGGAGTCGTTATAATATTTGACGCCGTCCTTTTCCCGGACGAACTCGATGCGGTGCTCGACGCCCGCGAAGCTGCGGGCCACGGCGTCGATATCCTCGTCAGTGGCCAGACCCTCGACCGCGCAGGCGGCGGCCATATAGTTTTCGATGTTGTGGACGCCGGGGATGCGGATATCGGCGGCGTCCATGATCGGTCTGCCGTCCCGGAAGATCGTCCCGTCCTCCAGATAAACGCCGTGCGCGGGTCTTGCCTGCCGGGAGAAGAACTCCACGGCGCCGGGAGCGTCCGCGGCGAAGGCGCGGGTGATATCGTTGTCGTAGTTCAGGACGACCTTGCCGGACGCGTTCTGGTGTGCAAAGACGTTTTTCTTGGCCTGGACGTATTCGGCCATATCCTTATGCACGTCGAGGTGGTTGGGCGCGACGTTCGTCACGACGGCGATATCTGCCGAGCGCTCCATCGACATGAGCTGGAAGGAGCTGAGCTCCACGACGGCCAGATCCGTCGGCGTCATCTCCGCCGCCTGTGGCAGCAGCGGCGCGCCGATGTTGCCGCCGATCCAGACGCGATGCCCGGCATGCTCGAGGATCTTTGCGATGAGCGTGGTGGTGGTGGTCTTGCCGTCGGAGCCGGTCACGGCAATGATGCGGCAGGGACAGACCTCAAAAAACGCCTCCATCTCGCTGGTGATCTCCGCCCCGGCGGCACGCAGCCGGCGAAGCGCAGGGATCTCCGGGTGCATCCCGGGCGTGCGGAAGACGACGTCCGCCCGCACATCGTCGAGATACCCCTCGCCGACGTGCAGCACCGCGCCCGCCTGTTCCAGCTCCAGCACCTCCGCGTCGAGCTTCTCCCGCGGCGTTTTGTCGCAGGCCAGCACATGGATGCCGCGCGCGAGCAGCATCCGGATGAGCGGCCGGTTGCTCACGCCGATGCCGAGAACGGCGACCTTTTTATCCGAAAGCGAATCAAAATACTGATCGACAAGATGGTTCATATCCAAAGCCTCTCTGAAAAGATTCCTGCCTGTATTATATCCACATGGGAAAGAAATTGCAATCTGTTTGACTTTTTCCTGCAAATAAAGTACAATACATGCGCGACCGGGTCGGACAGTCGCGGGCGCAGCGCCGAAAGGCCGCGCATGAGGAAAGTCCGGGCTCCGCAGGGCAAGGATAACGGGTAACGCCCGCCCAGAGCGATCTGAGGAAAAGTGCAACAGAGATATACCGCCGCGGCCCAGAAATGGGGGCCCCGCAAAACGAAAGTTTTGTGGGGAGAGGAGGCGCAACGGAATGGCCGAGACCTGCCGCTTGCGGCAGGGCGAGGGATATGAAGTTTGCGCCGACGAGGTAAGGGTGGAAAGGTGCGGTAAGAGCGCACCCAATGGCGTGCGAAAGCGTCCATTGCTGTAAACTCTATCCGGAGCAACACCGCAGAGGAAGCAAGGCCTGCCCGGCTGCTTCCGAGAAGGTGGCTGGAGCGTATTGGCAACGATACGCCTAGATAGATGACTGTCGATCACAGAACCCGGCTTACAGACCCGATCGTAAAAAATACGCCTGACTTTTGTCAGGCGTATTTTTTGCTTTTTACAGGGTCTCGAGCCGGATCTTGCCGTCTTCACAGGTAGCTTTGATTGAGCGGAAGGGCTCGACGTAGCTCCGGATGATGCGCTCGGCGATTGGGTCTTCGAGGTCGGTCTGGATGGCGCGGCGGAGATTGCGCGCGCCATAGGCGACCGAGTAGGACTTTTTGACCAGGTAGTCCTTGACGCTCTCGTCCCAGGTGAAGTCGATGCCGCGGCTCTCGAGCGACTGGCGGAGCTCCGCGAGCATGATATCCGCGATACCGCGGAAGTTCTCCTCGCTCAGCTGGTTGAAGCAGACGATCTCGTCGACGCGGTTGATGAACTCCGGACGCAGGAACTCGCCGAGGGCCTTCATGGCCTTCTCTTTCGACTGTTCCGTGAGGCTGCGGCCGAAGCCGACGCTGCCGCCCTTCTGGTTGGAGCCGGCATTGGAGGTCATGATGATGATCGTGTTCTCAAAGTTCACCACGCGGCCCTGCGCGTCGGTGATGCGGCCGTCGTCGAGGATCTGCAGGAGGATGTTCAGCACGTCCGGATGCGCCTTTTCGAGTTCGTCGAAGAGGATGACGGAATACGGGCGGCGGCGGATCTTCTCGGTCAGCTGTCCGGCCTCGTCATAGCCGACATAGCCGGGAGGCGAGCCGATGATCTTCGAAACGCTGTGCTTTTCCATATACTCGGACATATCGAGCCGGATGAGCGACTCGACCGACTCGAACATCTCGCTGGCCAGCCGCTTGACGAGCTCCGTCTTGCCCACGCCGGTGGAGCCGACAAAGATGAACGAGACTGGGTGCTTCTTGACCTGGATGCCGACGCGCGAGCGGCGGATGGCGGAAACGACGGAGGCGATGGCCTCGTCCTGACCGACGATGTGCTTTTTGAGCGCCGCGTCGAGGTTCAGCAGCTGCTCATATTCCTGTGCGCGGATCTTGCTGGCCGGGATCTTCGTCCACAGCTCAATGATGCGCGCCAGGTTCTCCATCGTCAGCACGGGCTTCGGCTCTTCCTCGAGCAGCGCGATCTCCTGCCCCAACTGCAGATTGCGGCTGCGCAGCTCTGCCATGCGGGCATAGTCGCTCTCGGTCGGCTCTGCGTTTTCGGACAGCATCTTCAGCTCGAGATCGAGGTCGTCGCGCTCCTTGCGCAGCGCCTCGAGCTTGCCGATGTTCTTGTTTTTGAGGTTCACGTCGGAGCACGCCTCGTCCAGCAGGTCGATGGCCTTATCCGGCAGGAAACGGTCGGTGATATAGCGCTCAGACAGAATGACGGCCTGCCGCGCGATCTCCGGCGGGATCTCCACACCGTGATACGCCTCATAATAGTGCGCGATGCCGCGCATGATGGCGACGGCTTCTTCGATCGTCGGCTCGTTGACCGTCACGGGCTGGAACCGGCGCTCGAGCGCGGAGTCCTTTTCGATGTGCTTGCGATATTCGTTGAACGTCGTCGCACCGATGACCTGGATCTCGCCGCGCGAGAGCGCGGGCTTCAGGATATTCGCCGCGTTCATCGAGCCCTCGGCGTCGCCCGCGCCGACGAGGTTGTGTACCTCATCGATGACGAGGATGATGTTGCCAAGCTTCTTGACCTCTTCGATGAGGCCCTTCATACGGCTCTCAAACTGGCCGCGGAACTGCGTCCCGGCGACGAGCGCCGTCAGATCCATCAGATAGACCTCTTTGCTTTGCAGCTTGTAGGGGACGTCCTTGTCGACGATGCGCTGCGCGAGCCCCTCGGCGATGGCCGTCTTGCCGACGCCCGGCTCGCCGATCAGGCAGGGGTTGTTCTTCTGGCGGCGGTTTAAGATCTGGATGACGCGCTCCGTCTCCACGTCGCGGCCGACGATGCGGTCGAGCTTGCCGTCGCGTGCTTTCTGCGTCAGGTTCTGGCAGTAGAGGTCGAGAAATTTATGCTTCTGCTTCTTCTGCCCGTTCGGCTTATCGCCGCGCGGCTTCTGCTCCGTGCGCTCGTCGCGCGCGGGCAGATTATCTGCGTTTTCGTTGTTCGCGGCATTGCCGAAGAGCTTGTTAAGGAACGGGAACGTCGCCGTCTGGCTGTCCTGCTCGTCGTCCTCGCCATCCTCATCCTTCTCGCCGGGATTCAGCAAGCCCTCGAGGCCGTTCATCATATCGCCCATCTCGCCGTTCAGGTTTTCCAGATCGTCGTCCGAAAGGCCCATGCGGCTGATCATATCATCCACCGGCTTGATGCCGAGCTCCTTTGCGCATTTCAGGCAGAGGCCCTCGTTGGTGGTCTGTCCGTTCTCCATTTTGGTGATGAAGATCACGGCTAAGTTTTTCTTGCATCTGGAGCAAAGAGTAGGTTTCATAGAGGTATCTCCTTATCACTTCTGCACCTGAGTATATGCTGTGTGCGGCCGAACTGCAACCGGCAATTTGTTCCGGTCACGGGACGTAGCGTTCCGCCCGGCCGCTGCCGAGGAGGATCACTGTGCCGTCTGTCCGCTGGACGACGTTCGTCGCCCCGGCGTCGTTGTCGGTCTGCGCGTAGAGGTGCATGGTGTCGTCATAGATCCGAAGCTGTCCGGCGGTCAGCACCGCCACATATTTTCCCGCTGCGGAAAAATCGAGGATCTGCTCGTCAAAATCCAGCGAGCCAAGCGCCTCGCCCGCCGCATCCACCGTCGTCACCTGATAACGGTTGCCTGCTTGATACATATTCAGCACCAGCGTCAGAAATCCGCTGCCGCCAAAATCAAAATCCTTCAGATAATAATCGGAATAGTCATAGCTGCCGAGCTGTTCGCCCGCCGTCGAATACCAGCGCGCGTGCTGTTCGCCCACGGCGAGGATCGTTTTCTCGTCGGCAAACGTCAGGTCGTAGATCAGCTCACCGCCAAACGAGACGCTGTCCGCCATCTCCTCCGAGTCTGTCCGATAGATCTGGATCTCGGTTTCATACGCACCGCCCGACTGACCGAGCGCCGCCGCGGCCACATAGGCCGCACCTTTGTTCACCGCGCAGATGGGCAGATACTGGCTGGCGGAGAGGCGGCGGTAGATGAGCGCCTGATTGCCATTGTAGACGCAGAGAACGCTCTTATAGCCGCTCTCGCTTGTCGAATAGCAGACACTGCCGTCCTCGGCAAGATCCGCGTCCAGAATGGGCCGCTCCGCCGTCACATCGAGGACGCTCCCCTTTCCGGCGCGGATCACGTGCAGCGCATAGCCGCCGACGTCGTAGGCCATGACCTGCTTTCCGGCGTGCGCGATAGCCGGCGTGGTCAGCTTTTCCTGCACCACGGTGAATTCACTGCCGTCCGCCTCATAGGTCGAGATGCCGGTCGCCCCGGCGACGGCGAGGCCGCCGTCAAAGTCGGCATACTGGTTCGCGTTGCCCGCGTCGAAGAGGAACTGTCCGTCCGTCCCGCCGCCCGACACGTTCAGATAGCGGACGAAGCGCCGCGCCGCGTCGAGATTCAGGCTGTCGCGGAACACATAAGCCGCCACGCCCAAACACACCACGAGCACCAGCACGGCGAACAGAATGATCCGCCGGACGGGCCATTTTTTCTGTTTTTCATTCAAATTGGTCACATTATCCGACATGGAACGAAACCTCTCCATCGTCATACCAGAGCTGTGTCATGTAAAGTCCGCCGGGCGGGACCGTCGGCCCGGCGGACTTGCGGTCGCCGCGCTCCAGAATTTCCGCCACCGATTCCGGCGGGAACTTCCCTTCCGCCGCGTAGACGACCGTCCCGGCCATGGCCCGCGCCATATTGTAGAGGAAGCCGTTTGCGCAGACACGCAGCGAGATGATGTCGCCCTCACGCGCGACCTCGTAATAGTAGACCGTCCGCACCGTGGATTTGACCTCCGTGCCGACCGAGCGGACGGCAGCGAAGTCGTGCGTTCCGACAAACTGGCTACCCGCCAGCTGCATGACCTTTTCGTCCAGATGCTTCGGGTAGAACCACGCGCGGTTGACATAAAACGGATCTTTGATCGCCGAGTTGTAAATCAGATAGGTATATTCTTTTTTCACGCATGAGCCGATGGCGTTGAACCCCTCGGGCACTTCGCGCGCGTCCGTTACCACGATGTCAAGCGGCAGATGTGTGTTGAGTGCATAGGGCAGGCGGCCCACCGGGATGCGCGATGTCGTGCGGAAGTTGGCGATATAGACGCGTGCATGGACACCCGCATCCGTCCGGCCGCAGCCGGTCACATGCACCGGATGGCCCACCACCATCGCCACAGCCTTTTCCACCGTCTCACCGACCGTCACCTGCGTCTTCTGCACCTGCCAGCCGTGATACGCCGTGCCGAGATATTTTAATGTGATTGCGACATTCCGCATTTTTCAAACATCCTTACAGTCCAAACTGCCGCAAAACGATCATCGCGGCCAAAAATGCAGCGCCGACGCCGAATGCGATATAGTCCCTTTTTTCGTACTTCAGCTGGTGCAGCCGCGTGCGGCCCTCTCCGCCGTGGTAGCAGCGGCACTCCATCGCCGTTGCCAGCTCGTCGGCCCGGCGGAACGCGCTGATGAACAGCGGCACGAGGATCGGCACGAGCGCCTTCGCCCGCGCGATCAGATTGCCGGACTCGAAGTCCGCGCCGCGCGCCTTCTGCGCCGACATGATCTTGTCCGTCTCCTCGATGAGCGTCGGGATGAAGCGCAGCGCGATGCACATCATCATCGCCAGCTCATGCACCGGCAGCTTGATCTTCTTGAGCGGACTGAGCAGGCTCTCCAGCCCGTCCGTCAGGGCGATGGGCGAGGTTGTATAGGTTAACATAAAAGTCCCCGCCACGAGCAGCATGATCCGCAGCGCCATAAACACCGCGTTGAAGATGCCCTCTTTCGTGATCTTGAAGATCCAGAACTTCACGATCGGCTCGCCGCTGGAATAAAAGAGGTTCAGAACCGCCGTCAGAATGATGATCAGCAGCAGCGGCTTGAGGCTCTTGAAGATGACGGACAGGTGGATCTTCGAGATCCAGATGACCGCGCCCAGAAACGCCGCCACGAGCAGATAGGATACAAACCACTTTGCGAGGAACAGCACCACGATATAGAGGATCACGAAGACCAGCTTCGTCCGCGGATCGAGCTTGTGGATGGGGGTCTGCCCGGGGAAATACTGCCCCAGCGTCACGTCCTTCAGCATACGCCGCGCCCCCCTTTCAGCAGCGGCCGCAGCGCCTGCCGCGCCTGCTCCACCGAAAATACCGACGTATCCACCGGCACGCCGCGCCGCTTCAGCGCGAGGAACAGCTGCGTCATCTTCGGGATGGCGAGACCCATCTCCACCAGCTCCTCCGCGTGGGAGAAGACCTCTGCCGGCGTCCCGTTCATGACGTTCTGCCCGTGGTTCATGACGAGCAGCCGGTCGACGTTCGACGCGATCTCCTCCATCGAGTGGCTGACCATCACGACCGCAGCATGCTGCGCAGCCTGATAGTCGCGGATATTCTGCAAAATGCTCTCGCGGCCGCGCGGGTCGAGTCCCGCCGTCGGCTCGTCCAGAATCAGCACGTCCGGCTCCATCGCGATCACGCCCGCGATGGCCGCGCGGCGCTTCTGCCCGCCGGACAGGTCGAACGGCGATTTTTGCAGCTCGGCGTCCGTAATGCCGACGAACTGCGCCGCCCGTTCGACGCGTGCGCGGATCTCTTCCTCGGACAGGCCCATATTCTTCGGGCCGAATGAAATGTCCTGATAGACGGTTTCCTCAAAAAGCTGATGCTCCGGATACTGGAACACGAGGCCGACCTTGAAGCGGATCTCGCGCGTAAACTTCACGTCTTTCCAGATATCCTCGCCGTCGAAGAGCACGCGGCCCGACGTCGGCTTCAGAAGCCCGTTGAAATGCTGGATCAGGGTCGATTTGCCCGATCCGGTGTGTCCGATCAGTCCCACAAATTCCCCGCGCTGGATGGACAAACTCACATCCCGGAGCGCTGCACGCTCAAACGGGGTGTCCGCGCTGTAGACGTGGGACAGATTCTGTATCTCTAGTATAGGAGTCAAAATGGTTTCCTCCGAATGTCAGGGTCAGGCCTTTATCCGATCATAAAGTGCCTGCGCACATTGGTCGATGGAGAGCGCATCCAGCGGCAGATCGAATCCGTCCGCGCGGAGCGCATAGAGCAGCTCGGTCGTTTCCGGGACGCTGAGTCCCACGCTCCGCAGCAGCTCGACCTGGGAAAAGACCTCTGCCGGCGTCCCGTCGGCGACGATCTTCCCGTCGTTCATCGCGACGACGCGCCCGGCATGGGTCGCCTCGTCCATGTGATGCGTGATAAGCACGACGGTCATGCCCTCTTCGCGGTTCAGCCGCTCGACGGTCTCGATGACCTCGCGGCGGCCCTGCGGATCGAGCATCGCGGTCGGCTCGTCGAGGACGATGCACTTCGGCTTCATCGCGAGTACACCCGCGATCGCCACGCGCTGCTTCTGTCCGCCGGACAGCAGCTGCGGCGCATGCGCGCGGTATTCATACATGCCCACGGTCTTCAGCGCCGCATCCACGCGCCGCTGGATTTCATCGCTCGGCACGCCGAGATTTTCCGGCGCAAAAGCGACATCCTCTTCGACGACGTTCGAGACGATCTGGTTGTCCGGGTTCTGGAACACCATGCCCACCGCCTGGCGGATCGCAAGCAGCAGTTCCTCGTCCTTCGTGTCCATGCCGTAGACCGTGACGCTGCCGCCCGCAGGCAGCAGGATCGCGTTGAAATGCTTGGCGAGCGTCGATTTGCCGCAGCCGTTGTGGCCAAGCACGGCGACAAAGCTGCCCGCCTCGATGGAGAGGTTCAGCCCGTCAAACACGATGTGTTCCCGCTCGCTCTCCGCGTCTGGATAGGTATAATGCAGGTCACAGACCTGAATGGCTTCGTTCATTGTCACTTTCCTGTCCACCGGCCGGTGCTGCCGCAGGGCAGGACGAGGCCGGAATCCTTGACCGGCAGGCCCAGTTCTCCACATTCGCTGTGGCCGCCGAATCGTTTTGTAAAAATGGAATCCATGATGTAGCCCACAACCGACGGAGCCAGGCCCGTGGTGTAGGAGTTGATGATGACGAACAGCGGCTTGTCCGAAAGCACCTGGCTGACCAGCTGGACGAACGGCCAGAGGTTTTCCTCCAGCTTCCAGATCTCACCCGACGGCCCGCGGCCATAGCTCGGCGGGTCCATGATGATCGCGTCATAGCGCCGCCCGCGGCGGATCTCCCGCTCGACGAATTTCGCGCAGTCGTCCACAATCCAGCGGATGGGCCGGTCCTCCAGTCCGGAGGACTTGGCATTCTCCTTGGCCCACGCGACCATGCCCTTCGCCGCGTCGACATGACAGACGCTCGCACCCGCCGCCGCACAGGCCAGCGTCGCGCCGCCCGTGTAGGCAAAGAGGTTCAGCGCATTGATGGGCCGCCCGGCGCCGCGGATCGTTTCCATGATGAAATCCCAGTTTGCCGCCTGCTCCGGGAAGACGCCCGTATGCTTGAAGTTCATCGGCTTGACGTTGAACGTCAACTCGCGATATTTCACCTGCCAGTGCTCCGGCAGGCGCAGATTTGCCCACTTGCCGCCGCCGGTCGACGACCGGGCGTAGCGCGCGTCATACTTCCGCCAGAGCGGATCGTCCTTCGGCGTGTTCCAGATCACCTGCGGATCTGGGCGCACGAGGACATATTTGCCCCAGCGTTCGAGCTTTTCGCCGCCGGAGGTATCAAGGACCTCATAGTCCTTCCAAGCATCAGCCAACCACATACTGTTTCTCCTGTTATGGATTCAAACCGGTATCCGCGTTCCATAGATCCGGTTCGGTCGTATCTTCGTCGTCCGGGTCGGACTGCTCGTCCTCATCCGGCTCCGGTTCTTCTTTTTTTGGCAGATCGTCCGCGTCGTGGATATAGCACGGGACATTGATCGCGTCCACATCCGGCGCGACCGCCGCGTAATACCCTGCCGGGAGGCTGTCGTTCGGCACGACGTAAGACTGGTCGAGCACCACGATGCCCGCCGTCGGGAACGCGCGGGAAATGTTCAGCAGGCCGACGTTGTGCGTCGTATTGCCGTCCACCAGCGCGCAGTATTCATTCGCCGCGTGGCCCGAGGCGTCGCAGATCTCGACCTCGGTATGGACGTCGCAGTTCTCCGTCGGCACGTCGTAGAGGCTGAGCTGCACCTTCACCGCGCGGCTCCCGCGCGGGTCTTCCTTGCAGGCGTCCGTGACCAGCTTGCCGCTGTCGCGGCAGACCGTACACTCGACGACGTTCGTCGGCTTCGCGAATTCCTTGTTGGCAAGGCCCGTATGCAGCGTGCTCATCACCTTCTGCCAGAGCACCACGGCGGGGTTCGTCTCCGAATTCGTCAGCACGACCTCCTCCGGATCGTCATATCCGCACCACACGACACCCGTATAATACGGCGTATAGCCCGCGAACCAGCGGTCAAAGTCGCTCGTGGTCGTGCCGGTCTTGCCGGCGACGGTCATGTTTTCGAGCTTTGCGCCGTAGCCCGTGCCGTAGTTCACGGTGTTCTCCAGCATATCCGTGATATACCACGCCGTCATGTCCTTCATCGCGGGATACGAATTCTGCGTGTTGTCCAGAATGATGTTCTTGCCGCTCGCGTCCGTCACCTTCGTATACGTCCGCGCTGTGCGATAGACGCCTTCGTCAGCAAACGAGGCATAGGCCGCGGCCATCGCCCGCACGGTCACGCCGTTGGTCAGACCGCCAAGCGCCATCGGCGCGAGGTTCACATCGGAGCGTACCTCGCCGCTGCTCGTCACATAGTCGGACACCAGCGTAGAAAGGCCCATCTTCTCTTTTGCAAACTGATAGCAGTATTCCGGCGTCATCTCCGCCACCAGCTTGACCGGCACGGTGTTCAGCGACTCCATCATCGCCTCGTTGATCGAGACGAGGCCGCGGAACGTCGAGTCCGAGTTTTTCGGCCAGAATGAATTGTCGGTGAACGAATACGGCGTGTCGTCATAGACCGTTGCAGGCGTGATGAGCCCCAGCTCGATGGCCGGCGCGTAGACCGACACGGGCTTGATCGTCGAACCGGGCGAGAGCAGGCTCTGCGCCGCGCGGTTCAGCGTCAGACTGCCGCTCTTTTTGCCGACGCCGCCCGCCATCGCGACAATATCGCCCGTCTCATTATCAATGATCACGATACCGGATTGCAGCTGCTGCGAGCTGGCCGTCTCCGGGATCTGGCTCAGATCCTCATACACCGCATCCACCGCCGCCTGCGCGTCGGGGTTATACGTGCTGTAGATCTGATAGCCGCCGGTCATGACCATCTTATAGACGATATCATAATCATAACCGGTTTTGTCGCAGAGGTCGTTGACCACGTCGCGGATGACCTGATCCTCGAAATAGGAATAGTATTCCTCGTCGGCATCGCTGTCGTCCGTGCTTTTGCGCACGAAGACCAGCTCCTCCGCCTTCGCCTCGTCATACTGCTTTTGCGTGATATAGCCCTGGCTCAGCATCTCGCCGAGGATGATCTCCTGGCGCTCCTTGTTCTTCTCAGGGTTGAGATACGGGTCGTAGATCGAGGGGTTGTTCGTGATGCCGATCAGCGACGCGCACTGCGCCAGATCCAGCTCCTCCACGTTCTTCCCGAAATACACCTGTGCCGCCGACTGCACGCCCTCGCAGTTCTGCCCGAGCGCGATGACGTTGAGATACCATTCCATGATCTCTTCCTTGGTGTATTCCTTCTCAAGCTTCAGCGCGGAATAAATTTCCGCCAGCTTCCGCCGCACCGTCACCTCGCGGTTGCCCGTCACGTTCTTCACCAGCTGCTGCGTGATGGTCGAGCCGCCGGCGCTGCCGCTGCCGAGGAACATTTTCAAGCAGGCCCGCATCGTCGTCACCCAGTCGACGCCCTGATGCTCCATAAAGCGCTTGTCCTCGATGGCAATGCAGGCATGGATGAGGTTTTTCGGGATGTCCTCATATTTGACCCACGTCCGGTTCGCACCGCCGTAGAGCTTTTGCAGCACAACATCCTGCCCCGTCTTCGGGTCCTCATAATAGATGACCGACGTCTGGTCGAGCGCGAAGCCCTCGAGCGAAAAATTGTTCTGTGCCGCGAGGTCATTTTTGACATACAGCGCAAACAGACATGCGAACACCAGCACCGTCAGCACGCCGACGAGCACGATCGTCCCGATCACGCGCCCGAACACGCGCCATCCGTTTCGCTTGGGTTTATCAGCACCGCGCTGGGCGGATTTGTTCTCATTTGCCATACCGTTCCTCCATAGACTATTACGGCCAAGGTCTCTGATTCGATTATACATTATATCACACGTGTCAATGAGTTTGGAAACATTTTGTGAATATCATGCCCTTCTTTCCGCCACACTAGCAAAAAGGAGTTTGGTCATCATGAAAAAACGCATCATTTCCCTGTTTTGTGCGCTGCTCCTGCTTACGCCGGGCTTTCTGCTGCGGACGCGGAGCGGTCGGATTCAATATTACGACTACGCCGCCGGTCTCTGGCACGAGACCGGCGCCTCCATGGACGGTCTCTCCGCAGTCGACCGGGCGCTGCTCGCCCGCGGCCTTCCGCTTGAAGACGCCGCAGCGCTCACCCGCGCGCTGGAGGATTTTTGCACCTGATTTCGTTATCGCATAATTTCCTCTTGATTTTGCATCCGGCAGCGAGTAAAATAGGAGCATAAACAAACGGAGGGAATCACATGAGTCAGGAATTCGGAGACGACTTCATCTCCATCACCGACGAAGACGGCAAGGAATATGAGCTGGAAGTGCTCGCGGAACTCGAATACGAGGGCAGCCGCTATCTTGCGCTCGTCCCCGCCGGTACAGACGAGGCCGAAGAGCTGGAGGTCAGCATTCTGAAATCGGTCGAAGAAAACGGCGAGGACATCCTCGTCACCATCGACGACGATGAAGAGCTCGAAAATGTCTATCAGGCGCTGATGGATCTCATCTACGAGGACGAGGAAGAAGAATCGTAACACAAATTTGTCAACAAGTCTCCCTGCGGGGTGCGTGACGGGTCCACTTAAACCCACATTATAACTCAGGGACGCTGTACTTCATCTGCCGATTGCAGGCCTCCCGCCCAAAGCAACGACTTTGCGTGGACGTTGGAAGCAGTGAATCAGATGAGAGGCGACCCACCTGCCGTTTCGTGCAGGTTATAATTGGGTCCGCACGGCTTTCGCGGGGAGATTTTTTGCTTTTTGCGCCATTCCGCCGCATAAAAGTCCCTAATATTTCTTATTTTTCCCTTCAGAAAAATTTACCCTTGCAACATGCGTACTTTTTTTGTATAATACGGTTTGCATCGCCAAACGGCGAAAATCCGGAACTATGAGAGGAATGATCCCGAATGAGCGCATCCCGCAAAAAGAAAGAGCGCAAAGCGCAGAGCGCCGAAGCACCTGTCGCACAGGGCCAGCCGGTCAAAAAAGGTATGAGCCGCGGCCTGAAGACCACGCTGATCGTTGTCTGTGCCATCATCGTCATCGCCGCTGTGGTGTTTTTCAGCATGGTGACGGGCGGCTATTTCGCTTCCCATACGACCGCCGCGACCGTCGGTTCCCACAACCTGACGCCCGCCATGGTCAACTATTTCTACAATGCTCAGGTCTACGAATTTGAAAAATCCTACGGCTCCTATCTCGGCATCGACGCCGCCTCGCTGTCCACGCAGGTCTACAACGAAGAGACCGGCGAGACCTGGGCCGATCTTCTGATGGGTCAGGCCCTGAACACTGCCGCGCAGACCTACGCCATCTATGACGAGGCCATCGCGAACGGCGCCGCCCTTTCCGAGGACGACCAGAGCCAGATCGACACGATCCTTTCTTCGTACGAGCTGACCGCCGCGCAGCAGGGCTATGCCAACGTGAATGCCTACCTTGCCTCGGGCTACGGCGCAGGCTGCAACACAAAGAGCTACACGGAATACCTGACGGTCACCATGATCGCTGAGAACTACTGCCAGCAGGTCAACGACGGCTTCACCTACACCGCTGAGGATCTCGCCGCCGAATATGAGGCAAAGCCTGCGAACTACAGCACCTACACCTATCGTCAGTTCCTGATCAGCGACTCCCTCTTCCAGACCGACGACAACGCGCTGAGCGACGAAGAGCTGGCCGAGAAGAAGGAAGCCCTCGCCACTGAGATGGCCGCTTCCACGCAGGGCGACGAGCAGGCGTTCATCGACGCAGCTTATGAAAACGCCGCTGAATCCAACAAGGATTCCTATGCCGACGAGAGCTACACGCTCCGCTCCACCATCGGCTCCTCCATCGTCGAGGCGCAGCGCGACTGGCTCGCCGACAGTGCTCGTCAGGAAGGCGACACCACTGCCATTGATGTGGACGGCACATGGTATGTCCTCTACTACATCTCCTGCGACGTCAACGACTGGCAGCTGCCGAACGTCCGCGAGATTCCCTTCGCCGCGACCGACGCCTCTGACGAAGACGCCATGAACGAAGCCAAGGCAAACGCCGAAGCCGCGCTGGCCGAGTATGAGTCCGGCGAACAGACTGCCGAGGCGTTCACCGCCCTCGTCCAGAAGTATACCAGCGACGAGACCGCGACCGGCCTGACCGAGAACGTCACCCCCGGCTCCGGCAGTGACGAATACAACGCATGGGCCTTCGACGCCGCGCGCCAGACCGGCGACACCGCCGTCGTGAAGACCTCCACGGGCTACAGCGTTCTGTTCTTCGACAGCTACGGCAGCGTCTATCGCGACACGCTGGTCGAAACTTCGCTCCGCAGTGCCGACTATACCGCTTGGTACACCGGCGTGACCGAAAACGCCAGCTACACCGAGCAGTCCTTCGGCATGCGCTTCACCCGCAAATAATCAAAACCCGCATAAAAACCGCCTCCGCAGCCCAAACTGGACTGCGGAGGTATTTTTTATGAAACAGGAAAACGTCTCCCTCTGGAAATGTCTGCTCGCGGGTCTCGCCGCGGGCTTTGTCAACGGATTTTTCGGCGCGGGCGGCGGCATGGTACTCGTCCCGCTGCTCATCTGGCTCATCGGTCTGCCGGATAAGCTCGCCTTCTCGTCCGCCATCAGCATCATCCTGCCGCTCTGCGTCGTCTCGCTCGTCATCTACGGGCGGCACGATATGCTGCCGCTCTCCGATGCGCTCCCCTATCTGATCGGCGGCGCGGGCGGCGGCGTGCTTGCAGGACTCTGGTTTCAGAAGGTCCCGGCAAAATGGCTCCATCTCGCGCTCGGCGCGCTGATCTTATTGGGAGGAGTGCGATTGCTCATATGCTGAATTTCCTCATCGCCGTGTTGGCCGGACTCGTCTGCGGCGTGCTCTCCGGCTTCGGCATCGGCGGCGGGAGCCTGCTCATGGTCTGGATGACCGCTGTCCTCGCCATGGAGCAGAAAGCCGCGCAGGGCATCAATCTGCTCTATTTCCTGCCCACCGCCGTCTGTGCCCTGATCTTCCATGCCAAACACCGGCAGATCTGCTGGAAGGCCGTCGTCCCCGCCGCGCTCGCCGGATGCGCCGCCGCCGTGCCCGGCGCGCTGCTCGCCGCAAGCCTCGAAATGGAGCTGCTGCGCAAGCTTTTCGGCGGCTTCCTCATCGCCGTCGGCCTTGTGGAAATCTTCTGTAAGGGCTTGCAGAAAAATTCCGCCTGATCTTCAAATAGACGTCGTAGGAGCCGATGCCCTCATCGGCCCTTTTTGAACCCATTCTTTTCTTTCTCTGCCAAAAAGAAAAGAATGGGGCCGCAAAAATGCTGGCGGGCAATACCCGCCCCTACGATCTCTATCGCACCCCGATCCTAAACGTAGGGGGCGACCATTGGTCGCCCCTACAAACACGCCCCGTTTTTTACGCAATGATCAAAATGACCGCCACGATCAGCGCCAGCACGCCGCTTGCGCGGTTCCATCCGAGCGCCGCGTCAGACGGCTCTGCGTCGCGGAATTTCCAGCCGACCTCCAGATACCACGCGCCTGTCGGCCACGCAGCGTTGAACGCACCGACAAACAGCAGCACGAGGATCACCGCGACCGGCTTTTCCTTCTGCACGTTCGGGTGCGTCCGGGAAAGCACACCGTTCAGCTCCATGCCGCTCGGGTACTTTGCAAAATCAAACTCCATGCTTGCGCTTCCGGTACCGCTGCTTCCATTCTCCGTCCACGTATAGGTCGTCCTGTCCGGATAGGAGAACGTCACGCTGTACCCGCTGCCGGATGTGCTGTAGCGATAGCTGTACGTGTTCGTCCCATCTGTGATCGTGCCGCTTTTTTCATTGATTGGCGTGACCGTATAGCTGCCCACCGTATACGGCTCCGTGCTTGCCGTCTTTGTCTCCGCGCAGGCGCACAGCAGCGCCAGCATCAGCAAAACCGCCAAAAGCCATGCAAACCGTCGTTTCATACGTGCTCCTTTCTCCGGCCCGCACGGCGGGTTTCAGTCCGCCATGCGGTAGATCTGATCAAAATACTGATAATACGGGATCATGAAGCGGAAGCCGTCCTCTGCGAACGTCAGCAGCTCCCGCGAGGCGGAAACAGCATCGTATGGCCGGATACAGCGGAAGCCGATCCAGCGCTTGTTGTACCACGGGCCGAGGAGGTCGTCCGCATGCCCCTTCGGTTTCGCGTATTCCTCGCCGGTGAGCGTGAACATGTCCTGTCTGGCAAACTGCCGCGCCAGCTTTTCCATCGGCTTGGCGTCCTGATCGATGAGCTTGCGCATTCGCGCCGCGTCCGCCGCGCGCATCCAGTAGCCGAAGCCCAGGCCGTAGCCCTCGGCCCCGACCTCGAACCAGAAGTTCGGCGCGCCGTCGCGGTGCTCGATCTCGTTCTGGTACGAGAACCAGATCTCGTCCTTCAGCGGCCCGCGCCCGAACAGCCGCCGCGCATCGCGGTAGATGCGCGAGATGTGCAGATTCAGCCCCAGCGCCGGATACTGCTCCTGAAACCAGTCGTAAAGCTCGTTTGCCAGCGCCTTTGTCGGCTGCATGACGAGCTGGTCAAATTCCGCCTTGCGCGGGTTGAACCACTCGCGCGAATTGTTGAACCGGAGCTCCCAGAAGAAGTCCCCGACCTTTTCCGAATATCCCGTGAACATTTCCTATGCCTTACTCCTTGTGCGAATTGAGATAATTGAGGTAGCCCTCCAAAATCAGCGACGCAGCCACCGCATCCACTGTATTCTTGCGCTTTTTTCCGTGATAGCCGCCGTCTGACAGGATCTGATGGGCTTCAATCGTCGTTCGCCTCTCATCCCATAGGACGACCGGCTGGTCCAAAAGTTCCTCCAGCAGCGCCGCAAACTCCCGGTAGAGATCCGCGCGCGGCCCCTCGCTGCCATCCATGTTCCGCGGAAATCCCATCACGATCCGCTCTGGCCGGTGCGTTTTCACCAGCGCCGCGATCTCCTGCGCGGTCTTATCCTTATTCCACGAATGGATCACCGTCGTAAACCCCGTCAGCCAGCCCATCGCGTCCGAAACCGCGATCCCGGTGCGCGCGTCGCCGAGATCGATCGCCATAACCTTCATATCCAATCTCCCTTGCATTTTGTCGCTGGATAGTATACCATATCCTGTGCCGAAAAGGCAAACGGAACACAAAAAAAGTTGGGTTTTTCTGAAATTTTCTGTTGACGCGGCCCGTCCCATATGCTATGATGAGCATACCTGTGAAAAGGGGCTTATTTTTTTGCGCCTTTTCGGCCGTGGGACGCCGTGGTAGTTCCGGTGTCGTCAAATTTTTCTGACCACGGCTCACGCAGGGAGGCAAAAGTTAAGGAGGTGCCGACAATGCGAGTGAAGATCACGCTCAGATGCAACGAATGCAAGCAGAGAAACTACAACACCATGAAGAACAAAAAGAATGACCCCGATCGTCTGGAAATGAAGAAGTATTGCAGATTCTGCAAGAAGCACACTGTCCATTCCGAGACGAAGTGACGCAGTGATTTTAACACTGTAGAAAGGGTGAACATCATGGCAGAAGCAAAAAAGGAAAACTTCTTTGTCCGTACCGGCAAACGCCTCAGCCGCTGGTTCCGCGAAATGAAGAGCGAGCTGAAGAAGGTCGTGTGGCCGACAAAGAGCCAGATGGTCAATAACACGCTCATCGTTCTGGCGTGCGTATTGATCGTCGGTATCTTCATCTGTATCTTTGATGCTGTGGGCGGCGTCGTCGTGAACGGCATCATCTCCCTGGTCAAGGGGTAAGCCATGGCGGAAGAAGCAAAATGGTATGTCGTCCATACCTACTCCGGCTATGAAAACACCGTCAAGGCAACCATCGAAAAGACCATCGAGACCCGTCATCTCGAAGATCTCATCCATACCGTGTCCATCCCGATGGAGACTGTGACCGAGATCACGGACAACGGGCCGAAAACCTACGACCGCAAGGTCTTCCCCGGTTATGTGCTGGTCAAGATGATCATGTCCGACGAGGCATGGTACATCATCAAAAACGTCCGCGGCGTCACGGGCTTCGTCGGCTCTGGCACCAAGCCCACGCCTCTTACCGAAGAGGAAGTGCGGCAGCTCGGCGTGGAAAAGCACGAGATCGTGGTGGCCTATGCCGAGGGCGACAATGTACGTGTGGCGGATGGCCCGCTGACCGGCTTCATTGGCGTCGTCGATCTGGTCGACATCGAAAAGAACAAAGTCCGCGTCATCGTATCCATGTTCGGCCGGGAAACGCCCGTCGAGCTGGAGCTGGATCAGGTTGAGGTCGTCAACCAGTGACTTCTGACGAACGGCTTCGTCAGAACGTGGGAGGGGTTCGCCCCGCCAGAAATACGCGGCAGCGCGTATCACCACATTTATTCAGGAGGTGCTTAT
>ERZ827440.471-NODE-471-length-57386-cov-5.493450_pt1 | contig 57386 bp, 56 predicted proteins | sample MGYA00519774_ERZ827440 | MGnify/ENA primary metagenome ERZ827440 (study PRJEB31778, sample SAMEA3449302) | human gut metagenome | biome: human gut; feature: human-associated habitat; material: faeces | place: United Kingdom | collected 2010/2012 ... | reverse complement strand
AACCTACATAGCTGGTACCAAAAACCAGAGTCCTACCATTGGACGATGGCCCAGTATTTCAACTCGAGTGAATGTACCACACTAGCAATAGCTCTGACAATGACTATTTGCAAAACTGATGCGATTCGTGAAGTTATTCACAAAAGCCCTCATATTATAACGGTTAGAGAAGAAAAAGAGAAAGGGATTCTTCCCGCTCCTGCAAAAATTCACCCCAGTGCAGCTTTATTCCAGTGGCATATCGCTAAAACGAAACTTTGCCCTGTCAAAATCTCACTAAAACGAAACTTCACACAGCCCTAGATGCCCTACTTTACCAAAGGTGCCATGGAAGTCCGATCCGCCCGTACATTCCAAGTGATAACGATCGGCCAATTCTGCGCATAACGTCCAATCGCCTTGGTTATGATCGGGATGATAACACTCAATGCCCCACAGTCCCGCCTCGACTAATGCAGGAACTGCGTCATAACTTTTAAGCTGTCCGGGATGCGCCAATACCGCAACACCACCATCTTCTGTAATAGCCTGCACCGCATCGCGCATGTCAACATAGCTAATATCCCGCTTGCACAAAGCTCCCTGCTCCTTGAAGAGTTTTCTATACAAGCTTTGATACTCTTCGCTACAAAACTGAGCATCGGTAAGAGCAGCCATCAGATGCTGTTTATAGAATCCCGTCGAAGCATCTTTAAGCTGATCAAGAAGCTCGTAATTAAGCTGATAGCCCGCCTTTTCAAGTTGCGCTTGCTGCCACAACGTATTGTCCGTACGAGCCTTAAGAACAGGAGCGCAAAGTTCAGCCAGAGCAGGAGAGTTTTCCTTGAGCCCATATCCAAGAATGTGCACTTTTCTTTTTGACGCATGGTTCCAAGCGCTTACCTCAATACCGGAAAGGTAGGTGATTTTTGTCGCGTTTTCAGACGGAACCGCCGATAAGGCCTGTGCCGCAGCAGAAGCATTATCGAAACCTTGCGTTGTGTCGTGATTGGTAATGGCAAGATGAGTAAGCCCTGTCGCTTGCGCCTGCGCCAGAAGCTCAGCAGAAGTAAACGAGCCATCCGAAAGGGTGGAATGGCAGTGAAGATCAGCGTGAACAGGAGATATGCCATCCCATCCCAAAAGCTCTTTTAAGGTGATATCAGGTTTCATGCTACGATACTTCCCTTTTGCATATTGAATTCATGGTCACACAGGCCTTCCATAAACTCCAGGTCATGGAAAATACCCAGCATGGTTGTGCCCTGTGCCTTCAGTTGTTCGATCAGCTCACGCACCTTCATTTTAGAGGCAGCATCAAGAGAGGCCGTTGGTTCATCAAGCAAAAGCAAACGAGGTTGCTTAATCATTGCCGCAGCAATATTCAAGCGTAACTTTTCACCACCGGAAAACGTACGAGGATACAACGCCCAAAGCGACTCATTAATATCGAAATGGCGCAGCATTCGCTCTGTTTCTGCCTGTGCACGCTCTTTATCCGCCGAACCAAATGTTTCAAGCGCACTTTGCAGCACAATATCGTAGGCGGTTTGCCTGGGCAGCGCATTGAGAAACTGTGAAACGTAGCCCATCTCATAGGCACGAATGTGAATCATTTCGCGCTCGCCTACCGTGCATAAGTCAACCTTGCCAAAACTTGCACTGCGATACCAAATCGAGCCCGATTCAGGCAGGTTCGTGCGATAGATGCAGCGTAAAATGGTTGACTTTCCCGAACCAGAACGTCCCGTGATTCCGACAAATTCGCCTTCTTGGATAGCAAGCGTAATATTTTGACAACCCTTGATGCGGCGATCTGCCATATGCATATAAAAAGACTTTGAAAGATTTTCGATGCTAAGCAATGGCTCATTTTCTTTTACGGTTTCCACAACTACCTCCTATCGATCATAGCCCTGAGGCTGATCAGGATAGTGAGAACGATATACCGAATTGCCGCCCACAAAAGCACGGGTAATAACCGGTGTAGTTATGCTGCCTTCAGGATTGCAGCCAATTTCGCGAACCAGCAAAATATCAGCGCGCTTCCCTACTTGCAAAGAGCCCACCTCATCATCAATGCCCACCGCTTTTGCGGGGTTGGCTGTTACAAGGGCAAAAGCTGCCGGCAAGCTCATGTTGCATTCACGATGAAGGGTAAATACTGCATCAATCAGCGCTGCAGGATAATAATCACTGCAAAGCATGTCTATCGCTCCTTCCTTAACGCCCTCGCGCGCAGAAAGATTACCCGAATGACTGTGACCTAACATGACATTAGGTGCTCCCGCTAAGGTATACATGCCATGCTCTTTTGCCTCATGCGCTGTTTTCATATCAATGGGAAATTCAGAAATTACCGCACCCAACGAATCCATATATTCAATCTTTTCAGTGCAATCATCGTCATGAGAGGCAAGCGAAATGCCCTTTTCATGCGCCAGGTTTGCTAAACGCTCCAAATCCTCATGACTGATTTTTTGTGCGTTTTGGCGATCCCGAATAAGTTCTTGGACCTCTTCGTCGCTCATGTCTTCGCGATACCCCTTCATGGTGTTGCTGTAAACCAGCAAATCGCGATACTGCCCCTGTCCGGGGGTGTGATCCATAAAGGAAATCAAATCGACTTTATCTTCAGTTAAATACCGCTCGATTTCCTCTACACGATTCACCGCATCAAGCTCAACACGCAAGTGCAGACGATGGCGAATAAGATGATCGTGTTCTTCTCCTTCGCGAATTGTCGCAATCGCATCCAATAACTTACTCACATTTTCAAAATCGCGAATAGGCTTATGGTCAAACACGCGCGATCCGTACGTGGAAAGCGAATGATAGATGGTTGTTACCCCGTGCGTTACCAGCTCACGATCTACCTTGTAAAGCGAGGTCGGCAGATCCATAACAACGCTTGGACGAGGAGAGGCAACCGATTCGATATAGTCTGAGTGAATATCAACCATACCGGGCACCACATAAGCACCGCGTGCATCAACAACCGGCAAACCCGTTACTGCGTCTACCACCAAACCAGGGTTTCCGCTATCGGCAAGTACCTCAGCCTCACGCGTGCGAGCGTTGGCAAGCGTTGGTTTAATATCAACAATCGTTCCTTGCTTAATAACAATATCGTGATTAGGTAGTATCTCGGTTTCGGTAACCACATTGCCACCACGAATTACTAAAGAATTTGCTTCCATAGGTATCTCCCTACATACGTATCGATTGAGCATCTCGTATGGAGGTTGCCCGCTAGCCAAAGAGCACAAACCAACCGAACGGACAACCTCCCAGAGATGAGAGAAAAAGGCTTACTAGAGCAGCGAATACACCAGCTGTTGCGTGTAGGCGTGCTGCGGATCTTCCAAAATCTGATCGGTCAGACCCGATTCGATCACCTGGCCATCGAGCATGACAAAGGTGCGATCGGCAAGCATGCGAATTACTCCTAGATCGTGGCTTACCACCAACATGCTTACCCCGAAATCGCGTTTGATCTGCAAAATCAAGTCCAAAACGCTTGCTTGAACCGAAAGATCAAGACCAGTCGTTACTTCGTCAAGCAACAAAATAGGAGGATTATTTGATAGGGCTTTTGCAATCTGAACACGCTGCTGCATACCACCAGAAAATTGCTTGGGCGGCTCGCCTGCACGACTGAGAGGAATATTTACCTTATCAAGCAGTTCATTGCCTCGTGCACGCATGACCTCGACCCTGCGATTTCCCGCCGCAATCATCTGCTCTGCAATGTTTGACATCGAAGAAAAATTCATACGAAGTCCCAGGTAGGGATTTTGATAAACCATACCCAACACCGTATTGCGTACCTTTCGTTTGTGCTGAGAAGACAAGGTCAACAGGTTTTGCTGCCCCCCATCGAAAGGAATTGCACGAACTTCGCCTGCGGTAGCTTCTTGATCAAAATACAAACACTGCATGAATGTGGACTTACCGCTACCGGATTCTCCTACGATACCGACAATCTCGCCAGGATAGAGATTCATACTCACATCGCGTACCGCATGTACCGTATGGCAATGAGGGCAAATATTTCGTTCAAGCTTTGCATCAGGTGAAAGGCAGTATTCACAACCTTCGCCAAATCGTTTCGACACATGCGAAACTGAAAGGCAAGGACTCTGTTCCATTTCTGGAATACTCATTACTTATTCACCCTCCTGGTTCTCGTTGTGCTTTGTGGTTTCTTGGTCAAGAGAAGGCACCGAATTTTCTGGCGAGCTTTCCTGCGAGTGATGACGATCGAAACCATGCGCCCCTTGGGCTTCGCAACGAGCATGACAGTAGGCCGTATCGTTGCACTGGTAGTACGTTTGCCCGGTTTTCTCATCGATCAATTCGTCCAGATATACTCCCGTTGCACCACATAAACGGCAGTGTTTTCCTTCAAAGTTTTCTACCGAGAAGGGATAATCTTCGAAATCAAGGGGGGCCACCTTGGTGTAAGGAGGTACCGCATAGATTTTCTTTTCGCGCCCGGCACCCAAAAGGGTTAAGTTATCGCTCATATGAAGCTTCATGGTGTCGAAGCGAGGAATAGGCGAAGGGGCCATAACGTAGCGATCTTCCACCAAGCAAGGATGGTCGGCATTCGTTGTGGTGTGACCATAGCGGATAATCTGATCAAAAAGGCCCAACCATGCGCCGGTGTAATCGGCCTCAGCGTGGAGAACAAGGGTCTTTGCTTCACTCGGCTCAAATTCGCGCAAGGGTTCAGGAGTGGGAACCTGCAACACAAGGATTTGCTCTGCCGTTAGAGGCTCTTCAGGAATACGATGGCGCGACTGAATAATGGTTGCCGCTTTGGTATCTTCCACTACCTCAACATCGGTAGTTTCCACAATCAGCTTCTTGATGTTGACCGCATTAACACTATCGTCAGCACCCTGGTCAATAACCTTAAGCACATCCTCTTTACCGATAAGCGATAAGGTAACCTGCAAACCGCCAGTTCCCCATCCGCGCCCAATAGGCATTTCTCGTGACGCAAAGGGGATTTGGTGTCCTGGAATGGCAATGCCTTTTAAGATAGCGCGACGGATTTCACGCTTAGATGCCTCGTCGAAGAAGGCGAAATGGTACAGCTGTCGCATAATCACTCCTTTTCTTCTTCAACAGGAAAACAGCAGGAAGGTTCTTCAACATCGGTTTTTTCTTCACTTTCACGAGTTGAACGAACGCTCGACAGTTTGGATTGGAACGTGACGTAATGAGGAAGCTTTAAGTGAGATACAAAGCCAGTTGCCTCCACTCCATCGACGTGATACAGCACGAATTCTTCGTCTTGGGTGGGATATTGTTTGTCTCCCTGATTAAGGCAAAAATCCAAAACACTCATCGCGATGGCTTTGGTTTCCAAATGGCCCATCACTAAACCATAGCCCACTTCAAAAGAAAGCTGAGCTTTGTTGTCTTTGACAGAATCAACCGAGAACACGCTTTCAACCTCAGTAACAGGAATGCTTCCCAGGTAATAGGCATCTTCTTCGTTGTGATCCTGCGAAAGAGGATTGTCGATCAAGATCTCGACAGAACCCGCACGAAGCTCGCCAACCGTTGGATGTGAAGGCCCGAATCCACGAATAGCTGCATAGCCAAGGGTGGTAACACCTTGCGTCATGCCGCGCGCAAGCGTCTGAAGACGGGCCGAACGAGGAGCGGGAAACGTAAGTGGCTCCATGGTCACATCAACTGGCTCGGTGTCATCATCTTCGTAGGTGGCCGTCAAACCCTCTGAGCGCAGATAATCCATGACTTTAGGAAGTGAACCGAGCGATGCAAGTGCCTCTGGGCTTGCGCTACCACTTTCCTCTTCTGCCTTCTTCTCAAACGATTCACGAATCTGTGCTTGGTCTTCGGCAGTTTCATCATCCAGATCAAAATTGATCAGTCGGTGAGAATAGTCACGTGTTGCGCCAAGAAGTTGTCCACCGGGTACATCTTTAAAAGCCGCCGAAATTCGACGTTCTACCTGCATAATAGTAGTGTCGATCACTCGCGAAACATAGGGACGCTCCAAGGTAGACCTAAAAGCGCGCAGTAAAAACACCGCCTCTTCAGGAGATCCTTGCGCCTGCTTCAACGCCAAAGCAGCCAAATGAGGGGCATAAAGGGAAGCTTCTCCCATAACTTGTTCGATTAGCCCCGGAAATGTGATCTCAATTTCTTCAACCGATGAAGTGTCGCCATGAGCAACGCGCTCATATTCAAGAAGCTTCAAGCTTTCTTCGATGGCAAGTCCGCCACCACGAACTGCTACATATCCCATGCTGCACCCTCCTTTTCAACCGAGACAATCTTGGTTGTACGAGGGATGCCTACAACATGACCTTCCACATCAACAAGCACCAGATCAATACCGCAGGGATATTCATCGCCGCGATCGCGACGTGCCTCAATCCAGTCGTTGCGATCAACAAAAAACGTATGGGTCTCCTTTATACCAGGGCCGCGCAGAGTAACTCGATACCCCTTTTTGTCGAAAGACTCCTCGTTTTCATCGCTCATCTTTTTATCGAATGAAGACTTCTCGCAATTATTGATATGTTCTGATCCTGGAATGGCATCTCCTACCAACAGGCCACAGTTCACCACAACCATTGCTCCTTTTTCTGGCGCAATAAGTGTTCCTTCAAACGCCTTCAAAATCGCATCACGACAGGCAAAAGAATGAGCTACATCGGGAACGAGAATGAAATTGGCCTGCTCCAGTTCACAAGGATGAGAGTGCGTATTAAGCACTACCCATTGCGTTGCCTCTTTTTCGTGAGTGCCCGAAACGGCAAAGGTAACAGCCTGATCAACAAGGGTTTTAACTACCACTTCGAAGTAAACAGGCAGCGGGTTTTCTTCTTCACCACCTACACGCAGCGTCCCTACTTCACCAAGGAGTCCCGGACGTGCAAACGCATTCATAATGTTGCGGAACGCATGTTGCAGTACATGCGTTTCAGTATTATTTGCAATCATAGTCACACTTCCATGGTCGAAAAATCTACCTGAGTTTTCAAAAGCACCTCGTTGCGCATGCGCTTTTTGGCTTGCAGGCGCTCGTCCGATTGAGCAAGCAACGCATTCCATCCCGCCTCTTCACATGCAGCAGGATCAAAGGTGTAGGCAGCATCAACTACCGCTAAATCGAACGCCTTGTCGTGATCCTCTCCCATGACCATGCCGTATCCATACGTGCCACCAATTCGTACCACGCATGAAGTCATAAGCGCTTCCCCTAAATAAAACTGGGATCGCTGCGCGCTTTCACGCACGCGAAGCATGACAAGCTCTTCGGTTGGCTCTTTGACAAGAGCAACGTCATGCTTTTGTTCGACTTCTCGCGCAAGCTGGTCAAGGACATCACGATCTCCTTCCACCAAAATGCGCGTACGAGTCTTTCTTTCCATTTCCTTTTTCTCTCCTGATTTTTCTCTCTAGTTTTGGACAATGAAGCGTTTGCGGAGTTGCGTCGCAATGATCTCCAACGCAATCGCAACCGCCAAACAGAAGTACACAATGACGCCTACTTCATGAATATTGAGATAGAAACTGCCCGCCAAAAACAGCTGGTAACCAACGCCGCCAGCCCCCGCAACAGCTCCTACTGCAACCGCATTTACAAAATTGATTTCAAATCGAATGAACGTCCACGAAAGCATTTCCGTTATCTTTTCAGGCACTACCGCAGAAAACACCACTTGCCACCAAGAAGCACCCGAAGCGCGCAAAGCCTCAATCACTCCCGGGTCAACCTCTTCGAAGCTTTCGGAGTACGCCTTCACCAAATACGCCACGCTATGAAACAGAAGGCCCGTTACTGCCGCTTCAGGTCCCAAGCCAATAGCAACCGTAAAAATAAGAACCCATAAGATAGTTGGCACCGCTCGAAAAAACGACATGATAGCTTTAATAACGTTTGAAACCGCCTTGTTGGAAAGGTTCATAGCGGCAAATAGTCCGAAGAAAAATGCAATGACCGCACCAATAAAGGTAGTAAGTGCTGCAAGCGCAAGGGATTGAAGGGTGCCTATTATGACGTCTTCCATGCTGAAGTGATTTGCCAACCATGGTTGCGTGAGCATGGTGGCAAAATCTTCCAGAGCAGCAGGAACGGCTTGCACCATAGGAATCTTTCCGTAGTCCATAATGACGAAGGTAAACACCGTCACCGCTGCTAAAACGCCCAAAGTAAGCCACAAAATCGTATTGGATTTATTTGCAAGGCGAGTTTTAATACGCCCACGATGGCTTCGTTTAATTCCCAATGTTTCATCATCGAGCTGCTGCGCTTCAGCAATGCGCTCAGCACAGGCAACGGAGCTGATAGAAGAACTCATATGATTTGCCTCCTCACGTAGTTAGATGTCGCTTCACAGGCAATTACCACCACGATGATGAAGAGCAAAATAAGCGCTGTTACGCCGTAGTCAAAGCTTTTGTAGTACACGTTGAACACAAAACCAATTCCAGTGCCGGTCAAAATACCAACCAACGTGGCATCGCGAATGTTGGTTTCGATCATATAGAGAAGCCAGCTCACCACAGAGGTAATTGAAAGAGGAATAACTGCCTGGGTAACAATCTGCAGATAGCTTGCCCCCGTAGAGCGAAGCGCCTCGATCACGCCGATGCTTATTTCATCAAGGGTTTCCAAAAAGCAGCGCGTTAAGTAGCCAAAGCTTCCCAGAAACAAAACGAGAAATCCGGTAAATTCACTTTGGTTGAAGGAAAAGAGCAAGATGAAAGCCCATGCTACCGCAGGAATATTACGAAAAAGCGAAGCGATACCTCGAACAATCAGTGAAGTTGGACCACCGATACCTACCGAACGACATCCCAAGACCGCCAATGCATAAGCAAAAATTGCACCCATTACACTTGAGGCAACCGCTGAAAGAACCGTTGAAAGAAGGGCATTAAGAATCTGCGGGATCTTCTCTAGCGACTCTGCTGTAGGGACAAAATTAGTGGCCATCCAAACAACCGCAGAAGGAAAATCCATAATCGCCGCAACAAAGTCAAAATCAACCGCAGCTCCCGAAAGTGCGTTGATCGCAATGAAAGCCAGCGCAAGAACAACGATAAATAGGCTGCGCTTGCGGAAAAATTTTCGCCCTTCGGGAGAATCAGGAAGAATTACCTTGCCGGCATCGGCGATATCACTTGAGACAGGTCCTTCGGCTACCCTGCGATTCAAGAAAGAAAACGCACTCATAAGGCCACTCCCGATAAGGCCTCTTTTTCTTTTGCTGGCGCCTCTTCTTTTGCCGATGCAACAGATACCTGATCACTTTCGTGCGCGACGATGCCCGGGCGATCAGGAGCTTGGTTTACCAGTTCGCCTTCCTCTACTCCGCTTGCATGCTCACGCACATAGGGAGTGCCGTAAATATAGGAAATAACTTTGGCATCCAACTCATCTGGCGTACCGTCAAAAACCAATCTACCCTGGCGAAGTCCAATGATGCGATCGGAAAACTCTACGGCATAATCAACCTGATGCAGATTAACCAAACAAGTAATACCCAACTCGTCGCAAGCCCAACGAAGCTGCTCCATCACAGCACGAGAAGAACGAGGATCCAAACTCGCAATCGGTTCATCGCATAGCATAAGGAGAGGATCCTGTACCAGGGCACGCGCAATTCCTACGCGCTGCTTTTGACCACCGGACAGCTGATCAGCACGCTTGTAGGCAAACTCTGCCAAGCCAACCTTTGCCAAAATATCAAAGGCTTCCATTTTTTCTTCTTCAGAATAAAGACCAAGCGCGCCAGCAAGGCTTGATTTGTAGCCCAATCTGCCTTGTAAGACATTTTCGATAGCGCTTGCACGATAAACCAAGTTGTAGTGTTGGAAAATCATGCTGATACGACGGCGCACTCCGCGAAGTTTGCGCTTAGACATTTTAGTTACGTCTTCGCCGTTAAAGATAACGCTGCCTTCCGTAGGGTCAATAAGGCGATTTATACAACGCAGAAACGTTGATTTACCTGCACCTGAACAGCCAATTACACTTACAAATTCGCCACGACCAACCGTTACATTTATCCCATCGAGAGCTTTACTCTTACCGTTGTAACTTTTGGAAAGGTCGTCGATAACCAAGAGGTCCGAATCAGCCATAATTCCTCTCCGTAATAATTAATAGAACAAAAACTCCAAGCGAAGCTTGCAATTCGCGAAATCAAGCGCGGCTCACATCTCGCAAAATGATTCGCAAAATCAAGCGCGGCTCACATCTCGCAAAACCGCAGATGAGACCTGCGGCTCACAAAACTTCAAGCGAAGCTTGCAACCCGCCGAGAGACTCGGCGGGAGCAATTACAAACAAGCATTGAGCTAAGATTTAGCCAAGATTGCGAATAGGGTCATACCAGGAGTCTTCGACAGGAACAAAGCAGGTCTTGTCAGATTCCTTTTCAACCAAACCAGTAGCGTTTTCGTCTTCGCCGTCATAGAAAATTGCAGGATTAGAAGCCGTATCGGCAGAGGTCATGGCGTCAGTGATAGCCTTTTGCTCATCCTCGCTCAAGGTGTCGGTGTTGTAGCAGAAGGGAGCATTCAAAACAGGAGTGATGCCGATGATGGTGAATTGTTCGCCGCGTACCGCATCAAAGGGAGCTTCGGCATTATCCTTTACCTGATATACCGCACCAACCGTATTAGGCTCACCAGATACCAGATCGAAATACATATCAACGTCAACGTCATCAAATGCTGCAGCATCAGCATTGCCGGAAAGCAAATTTACTGCAGATCCCTGATGAGAATCGCCAAACATTACCGAGCTAAAGAACGCACCATCTTCGAGCAGCTGATCGGAAGATTCCAAGCCGAACTTTTCAACAATGGAGCTTGAAGGAATTGCAAAACCAGAAGTGGAGGTAGCTGATACAAACGAGAAGCTCTTTCCTTTAATATTGTCGATGGAGTACGTATCGCCATCTTTGTACTGGTCAGCGTTTTCGGTCTTAACACAAATGCGGCTGTAATAGCATGCCTCATCAAGAGTGCCGTTAGCATCGCTTGCCGTAAAGGCGCACTGAACTTTGTCGTTTTTCTCGTTTGCCTGGACATAGCCCTCAGCGCCAAGGTAGCCCATCTGAGCTTGACCAGAAACAAGAGCTTCGATTGCAACGTTATAGTCGGTCGTTGTCATGATCTCAACATCGCGGCCAGTTGCGTTTTTAATAATGTCGGCAACTGCATCACGAGAAGCTTCCAAATCAGCAGAAGAGTTATCGGGTAAAAATACCACCGTAATGGGTTCACTATCAGAAGAACCTTCTCCAGAATTCGATGAACAACCCGTTGCGAACAACATGGTACCAAGCGCAAGTACTGCAGTGATCAACACTGCCAAGGAACGCTTTGCGAGAGATACACCTTCCATTTACCTATCCTTTTCCTTTCTTTTTTCAATCGCAAATTACTTTTGCGAATATAACGAAGGAAAAGTTCGAAAAAAATAATCTGAACGCGGTTATAAGACAGGTTTAAGAAACGCCGTTCAAAGCTGAAATTGCCGTAACATTTGTAAAAAGAATCAGGAAAAACGAGTTTACGTTTTACCTCGATGACATGTTTATTTAATACGGTTCTAAGATAGCGACACTTGTATTTAACAGGACTAGTATTTGTTGATGCCGCAGCGCTCTTTGATCTTACGAATCTTAGGCGGCATATCTTTAAGAGGCATCGTTTGAGGGACTTTGGTTGTACCCGCTTTAGCAGCCTCATCATAAAACCAGCATTTATATGTAATGAAATCCAGCGTTTCTTGGAGCTCTTCCATCTGACGCTCAACTTCTTTTTTGCGAGCATGGATTAAATCGCGACGCTGTTCGATAGTGGAATCTCCCTGCTCATAAAGATCGATAAATTCCTTGATTTCCTTAATAGGCATACCGGACTTTTTCAGTCGCTCAATAAAGCGAAACCACTCAAAATCATCCTCGGTAAACATGCGCATTCCGCCATCGCTGCGCTCCATATGAGGAAGAAGTCCTTCTTTATCGTAATAGCGCAAAGCCGATGGCTGCACGCCAAGTTTCTTTGCTGCATCGCCAATGGTATAGAGCATATCTGCCTTATTCCTTCTCTCTTTTATATATTTAGATGCGCGAACAATCACATTGATTTACCTATACGAATACCCGCATTGATCCAGACATACGAATAACCGCATCCAAAATAATTCAGATTCGTTAATTATCAAAAAACCTCTTGTCTTAAAGTTAACTTTAACTTTTATTATAAGAATCGAACTTTAAGACAGCTAAAGAGTAACACAAAGACAGTCGATGAGAAAATAGAAAACCTCACGAAAGGTGATGTCTTATGAGCACTATATCGCGCAGAGATTTCGTTGTGGGGTCTGCCGCGGTAGGAGCCTCTGTCTTAGTGGGAGGTCTTCTTTCTAGTTGCGCCCCATCACAATCCTCGGAAACTTCCGGACAAGAAGCTGCTCCGACACAAACCTCCGAAACGCAAACTGCCACCACTCAAGACAACAACGCATCATCGGTGTATTTCACCTCAGACATCAGCTCTGCAGGACTAATGCGTCTCTGGAATGCCCTTGGTATTCAGGTGCCTAACAACACCGCTGTTAAGCTTTCCACAGGCGAGCCAGGCGGTAACAATTTCCTCCAACCAGCACTTATTGCAGATCTGATTCATTTTGTAAACGGCACCATCGTTGAATGTAACACCGCTTATGGCGGAAGTCGCGGCTCAACCGAAGAGCATCTCAGGGTAGCTGCCGACCATGGATTCACCGCCTTGGCAGAGGTCGATATTATGGACGCCGATGGGTCTCTTTCGCTTCCCGTGCAAGGAGGATCACACCTGAGCGAAGACTTAGTTGGCGGACACCTCGAACGCTATAACTACGTAATTTCTTTGGCGCACTTCAAAGGCCATGCGATGGGAGGATTTGGCGGCGCAATCAAGAACTGCTCTATCGGCATCGCATCAAGCGAAGGAAAAATGCTGATCCATAGCGCAGGAAAATCCAGCTCTTCATGGGGCAATCCTCGCCAGGACGACTTTTTAGAATCCATGGCAGAAGCGGCGAAAGCCGTGTCGGATTACCTGCAGAATAATATGTGTTATATCAACGTTATGAATCGCTTATCTATAGACTGCGATTGCGACTCTCATCCCGCAGAGCCCGAAATGAAAGATATTGGCATCTTGGCCTCCTTCGATCCAGTAGCACTCGATCGAGCTTGCGTAGATTTGGTCTACAACGCCCCAGACGGGAAGGCCCTTATCGAACGCATTGAATCACGCAACGGCACTCACACCCTTGAACATGCTGAAGCAATTGGGCTAGGAAGCCAGACGTACGAACTTATCTCGCTAGACTCTTAAAGCGACACAGCGCAAAATCCACCTGGCGTAAAGCTTGATACGACAAAGAAACCTTAAGAACCTCAAAACAAACAAAGGATTTGGAAATGGACATCATAATTTTGCAAGGCAGTCCCAACACAGACGGTTCAACCGCTCTACTATGCAACGAGTTTTCTCAAGGAGCTCGCCACGCTGGTCATAGTGTAGAATGCATCGACATCGCTCGCCTATCCATTGCACCCTGCCTTGGATGTGTACAGTGCGGTTACGGTGCTCGGCCCTGCGTTCAGCACGATGATATGCAAATCGTCAGAAAGAAGATCCTTGATGCCGACATGGTTGTTTTTGCTACACCACTGTACTATTACGGTATGAGCGCGCAGCTCAAAACGGTTATCGACAGATTCTGCGCAGACAATATCGCAATCGACAACAAGCAATTAAAAGTATCCCTTATAACTGCCGCATGGAATAGCGACTCGTGGACTTTCGAAGCGCTTGTTGCTCACTATCAAACTCTCTGCCGCTATCTCAATATGCAGGATAAAGGCATGGTTTTGGGATATGGATGCGGAACACCCGGCATGACAAAACGCTCACACGCCATGAAAGAAGCCTACGATTTGGGAGCTTCTCTTTAAAACAATCAAATGACCTCAAAGCAATCACTATCAAAGGAGTAAAACATGAAATACACCACCTTGGGCCATTCCGGCATAACTATCTCTTCTCTCTGCCTTGGCGGCATGAGCTTCGGGGAAGCTTCGCCTGATTTCCACCAATGGACCATCGGACCTGAAGAGACACAAGCAGTTATCGCCCGAGCCTACGAGCAGGGAATCAACTTTATCGATACCGCAAATGGCTATTCCAAAGGAACAAGCGAAGAATATATCGGACGCGCCCTTAAAGCCCTTTCGATCCCTCGCGATAAAGTAGTCCTTGCAAGCAAGGTATTTTTCAATGAAGGCCACCTTTCACGAGAGGCAATCCTTCGCGAAATCGACGGAACCCTCAAGCGCCTTGATACTGACTATTTAGACCTCTACATCATTCACCGCTTCGACTACTCCACTCCCATTGAAGAGACCATGGAAGCGCTTGACTCGCTGGTCAAAGCAGGAAAAGTTCGCGCGCTTGGCGCAAGTGAAATGTATGCCTATCAACTTCACAACATGCAGATCGTTGCCGAACAGAACAACTGGACGAAATTTACCAGCATGCAGTGCCACTACAATCTGCTCTATCGCGAAAACGAACGCGAAATGATACCAGTCTGCCGCCAATACAACATGGCAATCACCCCCTACAGCCCTTTGGCATCAGGACACCTTACCCGTCCTACCTGGGATTCAGATTCTAAACGAAGCACTACCGATGCCGTAATGAAGAACAAATATGATGCGTTCCGAACAAATGACGAAGCTATCATCGCCCGTGTAGCTCAGGTTGCCCAGAATCATTCCGTTCCAATGGCACGCATTGCTCTTGCCTGGCAATGGGCACGAGGCATCGCTGCTCCTATTATTGGCTGTTCAAAGCCTGAACGCGTTGACGATGCGGTTGCTGCGCTTGATGTCGCACTTACCGAAGAAGAGGTAGCTTATCTTGAAGAGCCCTATGTAGCCCATGAGCTCGTAGGACCTCTCGCCCGTCCTGGTGAGAAGCCTCTTGCAGGCACGACCGACCCTAACAAAAAATAAGCAATCGCTGAAATAATCCCGGGGAGGCATTTGTTAAAAAGTTCCCTTCTTCAAAAAAACACCTCCCCTTAAGCTTCGCCCTTCTTTAAATGCTCTGCCGTCCTTTGGAAACCCCTTCTTTAAGCACCTCTCTTTCAGGTGCCTTGAAATAAACACCACGAAATCGTACGAGAAACGGACCTTCTATGACTACAGAACCATTACTGACTACCAAGATTAACAGGAGAAGCTTTTTGCGTTTGGCAGCCTTAGCAGGTACAAGCGCGGCAATGGGCCTCTTTTTGCAAGGATGTTCCACAGAGCAATCCTCTTCCCAGGAAACCGCCTCTCAGGAAAACGACAACACAAGCCAAGCCGAACAATCTGAACAAGCAGAACAAAATAGCGTTACGGGATCCCAAACACTTATCGCAGTTTTCTCTTGGTCGGGCAACACCTTACAAGTCGCCGAACGTATACATGAATTAATTCAGGGAGACTTTTTCCGAATCGAACCAGCAAACCCCTATACCGACAATTACAACGAGCTGCTTGATATTGCCCAACAAGAACAAGACGATGACGCTCGCCCTGCATTAGCAGCATCAATAGAAAACTGGGACGACTACGCTACTATTTATCTTGGATACCCTGTTTGGTGGTACGATGCGCCTCAGATCATCAAAACATTTCTTGAAACCTATAACACATCAGGAAAATTACTTATTCCGTTTTGCACAAGCGGAGGATCCAGCATCGAGCAAACTCTGTCAAGTATAGAACAGCTTGCCTCTGGAGCAACCATCGCAACAGGACTTACGCTTGATGGAGATTCGGTTTCCTCTCAATTAGATCAAGTTGACAGCTGGTTGGGCGATTTGGGTCTTCGATAATGAGCTCAGTTACCACAAAACAAACAACCTCACGCACTAAAACGCAACGCCCTCGAAAAGGAAACTTGTTTACCAAGGTTCCTTTTCGAATCAAGCTTGATGTTCTTTTTGCCCTAGCCCTTCTTCTCCTTGTCGCAAGCGCGACCGTTGAAGAATTTGCTCACGAATGGCTCGGCATAGCTGCATTTGTACTTTTTATTCTCCATCAAATTCAACATATATCCTGGTGGAAGGTACTTTTGCGTGGCAGATATTCCCCCGTTCGAATTCTGAATACCTTCTGTCTTATCTGCCTTGCAGTCTGCTTTTTGGGACTATTTGCCTCTAGCCTTGTTTTATCCCAGCATGTTTTTGCAGGGCTACCTTTTTCACACGGAAGCGCTTGGGCACGAACAAGTCATATGCTCTTTTCTTATTGGGCGTTTATCCTTGCGTTTTTTCATGCAGGATTAAGCATCACAAAGCGAAGCAAAACCCACCGTACAGCCAAAGAAATGCTTTCTTTTCTCGTTTGTATTGGTTTGGTTATTTTGGGGTATCTTTGTGCAGTTAACCTTAATCTTTTTGATTACCTAACACTTCAGAGCCTTTTTGTTTTTGCAAATCCAGGCCTTTCGCTTCCCGAACGAGCGCTTCCCTATCTTTTTGTTGGCTTGGGAATGTTTTGCCTGGCAGTACTTATACGAAAGCTTTTACGCTTAGCAGCCTTAACAAACACGCGCACATAAGATTATTCCGACCTTAAGCGCGCAGCTCCCAGAAAGCTACCGCGCTTGCAGCAGCAACATTAAGCGAATCAACTCCGTGCGCCATAGGAATTCGTACCGTGTAATCGCACGCAGCAATAGTATGAGAAGAAAGCCCGGCTCCTTCGGTACCCAGAATTAAAGCAAGTTTTTCGCATTGTTTAAGAACAGGATTATCAAGCGCAATAGAATCGTCGCTCAGTGCAAGAGCAGCGCTCTTAAATCCTAACATGCGCAGAAAATCAAGACCTTTAGCTGGCCAAGCATCTTCTTCAGTTGTTCCTATGCGCGTCCAAGGCACCTGAAACACCGTGCCCATGGACACACGGACCGCCCTTCGATAAAGAGGATCACAACAAGCTGGCGTTACCAACACCGCATCAATGCCAAGTGCTGCTGCGCTACGAAATGCTGCACCCACATTGGTGTGATTCGTAATATCTTCCAAAATAGCTATTCGGCGCACTTTGGTGTCTTCATGACGCACATCAAGAGCTTTAAGAAGATCCCCCACGGAAGGCAGAGGCTTTCGGCGCATTGCACACAGTACCCCGCGCGTCAGTTCGTATCCCGCCAACTTTTCTATTTCTACAGCAGGAGCAACAAAAACTGGCATGCCTGAGGCCTCAATCTTTCCATGATCCTCATCATGAAAAGCCTTCCATGCACTTTGGGCTCGATCAATAAGTCCTTGCATAGCATCCAGCTTATGTTCTGGAATCAAAAGAGAAAGAGGCTCGTATCCTGCTTCTAAAGCTCGATCGATAACTTTGTCGGACTCAGCGATAAAAATACCTTTTTCGGGCTCAAGTTTATTTCGCAGTTGCACTTCGGTAAGACGCGCATAAACATCCAAACGTTTATCGTTTAAATCTGTCACGTTTTCTATCATCTTCCACCTATCAAGCTTTTGAGCGTACTTCCCTAGTCACAGATTGCAGGTCCTCGTGCGTTTACTCGTGCGTCTACTCGCGCATTCCCTACACCACCAAAAGTGCAATAAGGGGCAACGTAATTACCGACAGCACCGTGGTTAAAAACGTCACTCTTGCGACCGTCTTAGTGTCCCCCGAATAGGCCAAAGAAAGCATAGTGCCATTCGATGCCACAGGCATAGCTGACAGCAAAACCAAAATTGCCAAAATAAACGAATCATGCACGAACAGCCCAAAAATAAAGAACACCGCAAGTGGCATAAGAACCAGCCTGATAGCCGTCGTCAGATAGCTCCATCCGTCAGTGAAAATGTCATGCAAAGGCATTTTTGCAATCGATGAACCCACAACAAGCATAGCTGCCGGAACGGTCATCCCGCCCAAAAGATCGCAAGCCTGCTGAATAGGGCTTCCCGGAGCGTTTATTTCAAAAATTGCCAGCACCGCCGCAACACTTGATGCAATGACCGCAGGTTTAAAAAGCGCATGACGAACTGCCCCTAGCTGCTTGCGCCAGCCACGACGTTCGTCATTTGATTCAGTAGTGCCAGATATGAGCATGACTCCGATTGAAAAAATCACGATATTAAAAATGATGTTGTAAATTGCGGCATATAAAACCGCACTGGGATCAAGTACCGATGCCAATACTGCATAACCAATGAAGCCAGTATTGCCGAACACCATCATAAATTCATGAGCTCCGCGCGTTACCTTTGGCATTTTGCGATAAATAAGTTTCCCGATTAAAAGACTCAGCGCGATAGAGATAACAAAATACAGTGCCGCATATAAGAGAGTCATACCTATATCGTGAGCGCTCGGCAAGGACGTGCTTGATAAAACTGAATTAAGAATCAGACCAGGAAGCGTGATATTAAAGACCAGCTGTGAAAGCATTGTGTCAAACGTGTCGTTCATCAGGCGTTTTTTACGAGCAATGAAACCGCAAACAACTATGACGGCAAGAATAAACATCTGAACTGCGGTGTGCTGAAATACTTCCACGTCTATCGAGCTGATCCCTTCATTTTCGTAATGTTTCTGTAGGCTGTTTACCTATTAGCGGCTACTTGCAGCGATTTTGCAGCTATTCACAAACTTCAATTTGTGAGCTGTGCGCAAATCGCAAGCATAAACATAAAGTTTTGAACGCCGCACCAATACCTGAAGGCAAGCGAACTTCGCAAATTGCCTTCAAACGCACCCGACTGAGTTTCTCCCAAGCAAATCTGTTCTATAATAGCGCGTTTTTGACTTACTTCAGTATTACTCCAATAACCAATCGATAAGATTTAGCTGGTTGATGCCGTTATGGTCCTCAACCCCCACGCGATCAAGAGTCAAAAGAGTCTTTGGATAAGCATCTTCAATAAGTTCAAGTGGTTTTAATTCGCGCCGAAGCGTCTTTTCGTCAAGCACTGACAGTGAAACTTGGAAATAATGAGGTTTCCCCTTATCGTCTGCTATAAAATCAATTTCTCGCTCTCCAACACGGCCAACACGAACCGTTCGATATCTGCGTAGCAACTCAAGATAGACTGCGTTTTCAATTCGATGACCTAAATCACCAGAATCGCGGCCGAGAAGAAGATGACGAAAGCCTAAATCTCCCAAGTAGTATTTTCCGCCTTGTTGGAGAATAGTGCGACCCTTAGCATCATAAGGCTCAGCTTTAAAAATCAAATAGCATTCAGTAAGGGCACTGAGATACTCCCCCACCGTAGTAGGAGAAATCTTTATCCCCTCATTAGTAAGCGTATTAGCTATTGTCTTAAGCGAGAAACGATTGCCTATATTATCTGCCAAAAACGCCAACAATGCACGCATTACAACCATGTTGATGCGCGGATGGCGCATAGCAACATCTTTTACTAAGATCGTATTGAGAACTGCATCAAGATATTCCGAGACATCTTCAACTGGAAGCGCCGTTACATAGGGCATACTTCCCAAGGAAATAAACTGATTAAAAAGCGTATCAGTATTTACCCTATCCAAAAACGCGCTGTTATACTCCGCAAACGAAAGTGGCAATAATTGATATTCAACATAGCGCCCCGTCAAGAGAGTACCAAGTTCACTTGAAAGCAATTTAGAATTAGAGCCCGTAATATACACATCGCAGTCTTCACGAGCATAAAGGGCATCTACCACCTGCTCAAAACCTTCAATACGTTGGGGCTCGTCAATAAAAATGTAAGATTTATCGGATTTAATAGAAGAGACGACCAAATCATACAAATCTTTAGGTGTTGTCGGGGCACTAAATCCCATACGTTCAAGATCAAGAAAAACTATTGAATCTTTAGGTGTCCCCGCTTGGATAAAAGCATCCTGCGCCATTCTGAGCACAGTTGATTTTCCACAACGACGTATGCCGGTGATCACCTTGATTACGTCGCGATCTTTCCATCGCTGAAGCCAATTTAAAGCGTCAAAGCGAGAAACTTTGGTTGTTTCTTTTGCCATAGAATACACCTACTTAGTTACTGGACAATGGAGCTCGCATCTTGTCCGCCAAGCCACGGCCTCGCACAACAAATCATCCAATCTATTGGATATATTCTTTATTATAGATATATCCATCCAATTAACTGGATAAATCTACTGATTTATAAAATTCATCCAGTTAATTGGATGAATTTTTACTAGCCTTATGTCATTTCAATTTTGATTAACCAAGAAAAGGAGATGATAGCCATCACGATTCAAATCGCGCATCTCCCTTAAGAACAACGAAAAATCAGAAGAAGCAGGCGAATCCGGCAGGCAAAAGAGCTTGCCTTCATACAAGTAATGCAGATTAAAAAAATAAAGAGTATGACCAAAATCAAAGGGAATACCAGAAAAACAAAAGCGGAGCCATGTTCGGTACAAGGAACGTGAGAACAAAGCAAAACGTACTTCTCATACGTAAACTTTACTCGGAATACTCACTGTACCAGCATGGCCCCGCGCAGCACCGTAGCGTTTATTTCAAACGTTACGGTGCTCAGTAGAATATCGTAAGGGGGAAATTACATCATTCCCATGCCGCCGCCCTGGCCAGCACCTGCGAGCGCGGACAGATCGGGACCTTCCTTAGGAATCTCATTAATGGTTGCCTCGGTGATGAGGATCAGAGCTGCAACAGAAGCAGCGGACTGCAGAGCAGTACGGGTTACCTTCACAGGATCATTAACACCCATCTTGATCATGTCGCCCTGCTCGCCATTTGCGAAGTTGATGCCTTCACCCTTAGCAAAGCCCTTTACCTTTTCAACTACAACGGAGCCTTCATAGCCAGCGTTAGTTGCGATAGCACGCATTGGAGCTTCCAGAGCCTTGCGGATGATTTCGATACCAACCTGCTCATCAGGATCAGCAGCCTCAAGCTTATCAAGAGCAGAAGTTGCGTTGATAAGAGCAACGCCGCCGCCAGCTACGATGCCTTCTTCAACAGCAGCGCGAGTTGCCTGCAATGCGTCCTCAATACGAGACTTGGTTTCCTTGAGTTCAGATTCGGTAGCTGCGCCAACCTTGAGAACTGCAACGCCGCCGGAAAGCTTGGAGAGACGTTCCTGCAACTTCTCGCGGTCGAAGTCAGAATCGAGACGATCATATTCAGCACGCATAGATGCGATACGAGCATCAACAGCAGCCTTATCGCCAGCACCATCGACAATAACGGTGGTATCCTTGGATACCTTAACAGTCTTTGCAGTACCAAGAGCATCGATGGTTACATCAGCCAAGGTCATACCGAAGTCCTTAGAAACAACCTTGCCGCCAGTTACTACTGCGATGTCCTCAAGGATGCGAGCACGACGATCACCGAAACCAGGAGCCTTGATAGCTACTACGTTGAGCGTGCCACGCAGTTTGTTCAGAAGCAAAGTACCCAAAGCTTCGCCTTCAACATCCTCAGCAACGATAAGCAAAGGACGACCAGCCTTCATAATCTGCTCCAGCAAAGGAACCAGATCCTGGATGGAGGTTACCTTGAGGTCGGTGAGCAAAATATAAGGATCGTTCAGAACAGCTTCCATACGCTCGGTATCGGTTGCCATGTAAGGAGAAATGTAACCGCGGTCATACTGCATACCTTGAACGATGTCGATGTCGATACCAAAGGTCTGGCTTTCCTCAACAGAAATTGCGCCATCCTTGCCAACTTCGTCCATTGCTTCAGCAATCTTTTCGCCGATTACCGCGTCACCTGCTGAAATAGTACCAACGTTTGCAATCTGATCCTTGGTGGTAATCTCGGTTGCGTCTGCCTTGATTGCTTCAACAACTGCATCGGTTGCCTTTACAATACCGCGGCGAATACCCAAAGCATCAGCGCCAGCAGTTACGTTACGAAGACCTTCACTTACGATAACGTCTGCAAGAAGGGTTGCAGTCGTGGTACCGTCACCAGCAACATCGTTGGTCTTAACAGCTGCTTCACGAACCAGCTGAGCACCCATGTTCTCCACAGGATCTTCGAGCTCAACTTCACGAGCAACGGTAACACCGTCGTTGGTTACCAGAGGTGCACCAAAAGAACGCTCGAGAGCAACATAACGACCCTTAGGGCCAAGCGTTACCTTTACGGCGTCTGCAAGCTTCTTGACGCCTTCAGCCATGCCAGCGCGGGCATCAGCCTCAAACTTAATTTCCTTTGCCATAAAAACAATTCCTTTCAAAGAAGTGTTACTAAAGTAATGAGCTCTTGTGGTGTACGCCTTTAAAAACTATCGATGTGATTTTCTTTGGCTAATCAATTACGATCAAGCGAAAGCACACATCATAAAAGGCAAAGAGCTTTCCTAAAATGAATCGCTACCTTTATTCAGCAAATACTGCGTAAATATCATCAGCGCGAAGGATCATTACCTTTTCGCCCTCAACGTCTACTTCGGTTCCGCCATATTTGCCATACAGAACACGATCGCCTTCCTTTACAGGCATGGGAAGATGATTGCCTTCGTTGTTGACCTTGCCTTCACCAACAGCCAAAACAACACCCGTCTGAGGCTTTTCTTTAGAATCAGCTGCGATGTACAGACCGCCTGCGGTGGTTTCCTGTGCTTCGTCTTGCTTGACGACGATACGATCACCAACTGGCTTAAGATTCATAACGTACTTCCTTTCTCAAGGTCTAAATCGAACAAACCAAAACCCGATTCATTTCTCTGTCCCGAGTTATTACAGAGCTTTTCGTTTTGGTTTATTCGTCTATTACCAAAGTTCACTGGCCACGTGATCCGTTAGTCTTTCTATTGACTAGCCTGGATCCTCGACCCGTTTTAGCACTCAGGCACTTGGAGTGCTAACGCTTATACATATTAGCAAGTTACTTCAGGAATGCAACCCATCGTGAAGAAAATATGAGTGTTATGCACTTAGATTTGAACTAGAGGATTTAATCCTTCGTTCAATAGCTAAAACATGATTTTGAACTGGTGTTTTAATACATAAAAATAAGGAAGTTCACCCTTTAATTGGCGATCTTCCTTATAAAGATACGAAACTTTTTCGATTTTGTTACTGCTTTGTTGTTTTACTTCACCACTTCCTTCGCACTATCAAGCGCTATCATCGCATACCGCTAAGCGCCGCAAAAAAATATGCATTGCGGCTTGCTAACAAACAACCTTTGCAGTACGTAAATCTATTCAGTGCGCAAACGCAAAACCTTTACAGAGCACGAATCTTTTCCGCCAACCATTCTGCCCAAGCATCCACGCCTTCGCCATTAGTAGCAGAAATGGGAAAAATAGGGGCGGTAGGATTCAGGTTCTTGATGTGATCGTAAAATGCCTCTTTATCGAAACTAAACACGGGCAAAGTATCGATCTTATTAAGCACGATTGCCTTAGATGCCTGAAAAACACCAGGATACTTCAGCGGCTTATCATCGCCTTCAGGAACACTTAGAATCATGGCCTTCATGTTTTCGCCCAGATCAAAATCAGTAGGGCAAACCAAATTGCCAACATTTTCAACAATGATCAAATCCAGGTTATCCAGATCGAGTACATCCACAGCACGGCGAATCATATCGCTTTCCAAATGACATGCCCCGCCTGTATTGATTTGAACTGCCGCAATACCCTGCTCTTTAATCTTTTCGGAATCCACCGAAGAAGCGATATCACCTTCGATTACCGCGATATTAAATTCATCACGAAGCGCCTCAATGGTAGCCAAGATAGTTGAAGTCTTACCGGAACCAGGTGATGCCAGCAGATCCAGCACGAACACTTTCTTTTCTTTGAATAATTCACGGTTAGACTGAGCGAGCTTGTCGTTTTTATCAAGAATTGGCTGTTTTAAATCAATTTGCATGATGTATCTCCATCCTAAGACAGCCCCTTTGCCGCAGACTGCCTCGAAACAGTGTTACAAGCATAAAATAACGTATTGCCCTCTATGCGTCTGCAGAATTTTCTTCTTCGTCAGGAATATCTACCTCAATGGAATCTATCCGCAGTTCTTTGCCCTGCAATAGCTCCGAAAAGGCGCTTCCGCATTCCGGACACAACATGTGAAAACGATCGTGTTCGTATTCAGCGCCGCATTCAAGACAGATGCTTTTAGGAGGAATCATTGTTATTTCAAGCTCAGCATCCTCGCACATGGTGCCTTCCGAAAGCGCCTCAAAGGCAAACCGGAGAGCATCTTCAATGGCTTCAGTCATTTCGCCAACTGAAAGACTGATTTTAAGGACTCGTTGCGCGCCTACCTCATTGGCAGCTTGCTGAACAGAGTCCATAACGCCACTCATAATTCCTAGTTCATGCACGACGTCTACCTCTTTTCAGCCGTTTTAGCCTTCTCGTCTTCGCTTCCCCAAAGGTGTTCTTGGAATTTAGTTTTGGCGTACTTTAATTCTGCCTTAGCCTCATCGGCCTCAAGCTGCTCTTGCCTACGAGCTTCTTCTTGACGCTTGATGCGCCTTCTTAAGCCAACACGGGCCGCCAACAGACTTACCTCATACAAGATAACCATTGCAGCAAACATAAGACCCATGGTTACAGGAGAAGCATCAGGAGTAACCATAGCCGAAAAGACCAAGAGGCCCACATATACTCCGCGCCAACTTGCACGAAGCTTTTTATAGGGAACAACTCCAAACATCACCAAGTAGAACACCACAAGCGGCATCTCAAAGCCAATGCCAAAGCCCAGTTCAAACTTGATAATGATATCGACCCACTGACTTGCCTCCGGCAAAATGGTCGCAAAACCACTTGCCTGATCGGTAAGCCACTGGAATGCAGGATTCAAAATAACGCAATAGCAAAATACCGTACCCACAATAAACAGGGCTAATGCCGCAATAAAGGTAGGAATAAACCACTTGCGCTCTTTTGGCTTTAAGGCTGGCAAGAAAAATGCCAGAATCTGCCACAGCGTAATGGGAGCAGTTGCCACCAACGCCGTCCACAATGCAACCGTAATGCGAACGGAAAAAGCATCGAAGGCACCAAAGACATTAAGCTGAACCTGACCCGATTCATCAAGCGGCATATACTGAGCTACTGGTGCAAGAAGAAATTGCACGACGGTATCGGTTCCTAAGTAGAAGATAAGCGTCGCCACGATAAGGCACACTACGATACGCACAAGACGCATGCGCAATTCGCCAAGATGCTCCATAAGCGACATACGAGCTGGTCCGATTGGCATCACTACTCACCCCTCTCGGACACAGCAGCCGGCGCAGCTGACTTTGTAGTAGAAGAAACTACCTGCGACTTATGCGATTGAGGCGACTGAGCCGCAGTTCCGGATGTAGCTGCCTGCGACTGAGGAGCAACCTCGGAAGCTGACTTTGCAGATTTTGGTGCCGGCTTGTTTTGGATGGGTTTTGCGCCAAAAAGTTCTTCAGGAGTTAAGGAAGGCTTTGGGCTTGCTTGTTCAGATTTGCTTGCTTGTTCAGATTTAAAGGAAACAGCTTTTTTCTGAGCCGCTGAATTGCGAGCATTCTGAGCTGCCTCATCTTTCATTGCACGCCTGTTAGCAGCAATAGCCTCCTTTTCTTCACGCGCCTTACGCTCTGCGCGTTCTTTATCGTAGCGCGCTTTACGTTCAGCAAAGCTCTCTTGCGTTACCGTTGGAGCAGGCTTTGCCTTTGCTGACGATGAAGAAGATGCAGAAGATGCCTTCTTTGCCTGGGTACCATCCACGTCCAAAACTTCGCCCTTGATAACCGATTCCATTTCGGCCTGCGCTTGCTTGAATTTACGTAAAGCAGCGCCCAAAGTTTTTGCCATTTCAGGCAACTTGTCAGGCCCAAAAATCAAAAAGCCGAACAATAAAATTATGAACAGCTCAAAGCCGCCGATACCGAACAAGTCAACTTCCTTCTCTTATAAAAGCAATTTCGCAGAAACAGAGAGCAAGCATTTCTGCAAAACAGCAAAATCGAAACGCTAGTTACCTCCCAAGAACATAAGTCCCATCGTTGGAAGAGATAATGCGAGAATCAAAATAACGCAAACGGCAACCACAAAGATGCGCCACAAAAGTGTTTTGCGAGCTGCCTTTTCTTGCGCTCTACGCTGACGCTCCAGCGCACGCTCTTCGCGCTCTTTGAGTTGCTTTGCTGTCATTTTTTGTTTCTTGTTGGCCATAAACCAAAACTTCTTTCTCGTTGTGGGAAACCTTAACGCAGAGCTTACCAACTCTACCCCAGGATTCGACCAGAGGAAAACTTAAGAACGCAAACGCCCACGAACTTCTAAAACATGAGCGATAGCCTTAGTGGCACCTTCCCCTACATGGAGCCTTCCTCCATCATAGAGAATCTTGCCATTTACCATAGTCATAATGACATCACTGCTGCTTGCCGATCCTAACAAAGCAGAAACAGGATCGGTTGTAGGGGTTTGATGAGACCCCGATAAGTCAATAGCAACAATATCTGCCAGTTTGCCTACCTCAAGCGAACCAACCTTGTCCTCAATACGCAATACCTTAGCAGCGCGAAGAGTTGCCATTTCAAGAAGTGTTTGCGAATCAAGGAATTCACGACTTAAAGCACGCTGAATCATAAGCTCAAAACGCATTTCCGCAAACATATCCAAATAGTTTACGGAACCGGGAGCACCTGTACCTAAGCCCACACGCAAGCCAGAACGCAAGTATTCACTTACCGGAGCAACACCCATGCCAAGCTGAGCATTCAAGCTTGGGCAAGCCGCAATTGCTACGTCGTAGTCACGCAAATGGCGAATATCGTCTTCGGATACCCAAACACCATAAACTACCATCACGTTTTCAGCTTCAAACAAGCCCCAGTTAAGTACATAATTTACCGGCGTTACTGCCGTTGGCAACCAAGGGGGAACTTCCACAAATCCACGATGGTCAACCGTGCTATCAAGACCTGCTGTTGCGCCATCTTTTACAAAGCGCATCTCTTCATTGCTTCCTGCAAGCTTTAGCGCAATAGGAAGATTGTTATGGCTCGCAGCATATTTTGCAACGTTGCGATACATTTCAGGATGGCATTCGTAAACAGGATCGGGAGAAACGCCAAGAGTGATCTGATCCGGGTCAACGCTTTGCGACCACTTTTCCAAATCGCTATCCATCTTTTTCATGGCATAGTTTACCAGGCGTTTATCAATCGCTCCAACCTCACGATAAATCACGCCACGCAAACCGCAATCGCGTGCCGCAAATACCGCAGCACCCGTAGATGTCGTGTCTGCAATTGTTGTAACGCCTGCTGACAATTCCTCTAAACAGCCTAAATAGGCAGAATCATACGCTTCGCTCGAAGAAATACGCGAACGAAGGTCGTTGATGTTTTTACGCCATTCCACAAAAGGCAAGTCACGAATTAAGCCACGCAACACGCCATCTTCGACACGTGCATGCAAATCAATAAAACCAGGAGTGAGCGCCGCCATTCCAAAATCTTTCACTTCCTCATCGGGATAGCGCAGACGCATCATTTCTGTTGTGCCAATATCGGCAATGACGCCATCACGAACAAGAAGTGCACCGTTTTCCATAGGTTCGGATGAAACGGGAACAATATATTTTGCGCACAATAACATGCTTTCCTCCTGATCCGATAATTCTTAGTCATGATAGCATTGAAGAGTTTTATTCTAAGTTAATTCATTGCGATTCACACTACTTGGATATATGGATGCGGCAAAGGGCGCTAAAATATGCGCATTGCATGAATACAGAACAGGATACCTTTACCTTATGACTATAGATCCGAAAGAAACCAGCGAACCTATCCATTCTATCGATACCGCAACAGGAAAAGATGCACCTGCTGAGCTTTCCTCGAAACGCGTCAAGCAAATTTTTACCGATATTGCCTGGAAATACGAGCGCTTCAATGCGCTTTCCAGTTTCGGCCGTTATCGTAGCTGGCTGCGTACTTTGATCGACAAATCTCCCATTACGCCTACCTCGCGCCTTCTTGATATTGCGGGCGGAACAGGAGACGTTGCCTTTACCGCATGCGCACAAAAGCCTCCTGCTTCTATTGTGCTTTCCGATTACACACCCGCCATGCTCGAAGTCGCCCAAGCACGCCTTGATGACGGAGAAGCAAAAGGGGTTCCTGTTGAACTGGCGGTAGTAGACGGACAGGATATTCCCTACGACGATGAATCTTTCGATGTCGTGACCATGTCCTATGGCATTCGCAATATGCCTGAGCGCGAACGTGCCCTTTCAGAAATGTATCGTGTTCTCAAACCGGGTGGTGCACTTTGTGTGCTTGAATTTTCCACCCCGCCCAACCCACTTATGCGCTTGGGTTATCGTATCTATTTACGCTGGGGTATTCCGGCTTGGGGCAAACTGGTTACAGGCGATGCTTCCGGTTTTGTTTATTTGGCAAAATCAATTAAAGCCTTCCCCAATCAGGAAGGCTTTAGCGCAATGTTGAAAGATGCTGGTTTTAATCGCGTGGAGTACACCAATGTAACGTTCGGTGTAGCCGCCGTGCATATTGCTTATAAGGACTAGCGAGCTTAAAGCACTTTCTTAACAACCCCTATGCACTCATGCGCCATGATTTCACCCTTGAAAGGTTTCATGTTTGCTTAGAGCTACCGCTTTTGACAGGATTTCATGTAAAACTAAATAAATAAGTTCACTTCGCCTCGCAAAAAAGCCTCGATACTACAATCCGCCGAACCAACAATGATTGAATGAGCTTCAGGGTTTTCAATAAGAAACTTCGTCATACCACTTGTGGACTTTACTCGACCACTTTTTACCTCGATGGCAGTTACCACACTTTTATCTGCAATGACAAAATCAACTTCGTCATTGCCTTCACGCCACCAAAACACCGAGAACCCTTCAACTATCGATCGGTTTATAAGATAAGCGCCAACTGCACTTTCAATTAAATGGCCCTTAAGTGACGAATCTGTCAAAAGGGTGTGACGTTTTCTTCCAAATTCTGCAACCATAAGTGAAGTATCATGTACTATAAGCCGTGGTGAACTAGCCTTTTCACGTAAAAGCTTTGAGTCGTATTTCTGTAATCCGCTCATAAGCCCCGCTTTTGACAGCAACGATATATAGTGGGCGATTGTTGCAGCATTGCCTCGATCATCAAGCTGTCCTAGCAGCTTTCTGTATGAAATCTCCTGCCCAGAGTACGGAGCCCCTACCTCAAAGAGTCGTCGCATAAGCTCAGGCTTTCTAACGTCAGCTAGCTGAAGTACATCATTGGCTATGCTTGGCTCAATAATTGCCGAATGCATATAGTCTAGCCATCGTCTTTCGTTTTCTTTTAAGACTGCTGCACCAGGATAGCCGCCAAAATAAAGATAATCTTCCAAATCATAACCAAAGGCTTCAGCGCATTCGGGATAGGACCAATGAAGCGAATAGATAAGCTCAAATCTACCCATAAGGGATTCGTTCAAACCATCCTGGATAAGCGTTGCTGAAGAACCGGTGAGAATAACCTTCACGTTTACCGCATTACGTGTGTCTTCATCCCAAAGCGTCTTAATAACAGAAGACCATCCCTGAACATACTGCACTTCATCAATGATCAAAAGCACGGAGCGCTGTGAAGAAGCAAAGAGATTTCTGGCTTGATACCACTGCGCCCGTATCCAGTCCTGCGTCGAATCACCCTTTGTCGCTTCTGCGTATACATAGAGCAAATCAATCTGTTCTATTGCTTGGTTTACCGCTGTAGTTTTACCTGTTTGACGCGGTCCAATCACAATCTGGATGAAATGTCTTTGCTCTTCAATTCTTTCTTTTATTATCTTTACTATTGATCGCTGATATGCCATTTTGATAGTCCTATCTCACAAATTTTGTTCATTATCTCACAAATTTTATGAGATAGCTCACAAAATGAAGCATTACACGTCTCTTAGAGCTACCGCGCTACAACCCGCCACCGGTTGCAATTACCAATACCGCAATAACCAAGATTACCGCACACGAAATAAGACCGGTGACAGTTCCTCGCTTGTCGTCCATGACTAGCTCACCACCTTGATGCGTCGAGAATGCGGAAGAGAGCTTTTGCGTCGCTTTTCAGGAAGTAATCCCTCCAAAAACACCAGCGCAACCGCAAGAACGAAGAGCCCCATCATCTTTTTCATAGAAACTTTCATAGCTGCGCCCCTCCATCGATTGTGGATAGACAGACAAGGCTCACAAAACGCGCTTTTGACTTATTTCATGCGAACCGCTTTATGCCGAGTTTAGCCTTGTCTGCAAAACCCAACTACCTGTTTTGACAGCTCTTACGTTACGCGCACAACCTAACAACAACCTTACTGGCGCCTTACCGTTTTATTGAAATATTGATTAAAGTTCGCTCGGCTTGTTTTCGCTTCTAATTAGCATTCGCTACTATAGAAAAAACTACCCTGATGCTTTTACACAAGACGGCCGCAGCTTATGCCATCTTTTTCGTGTTCATAAAAAGCTGTCGTCAAAAAACCTTTAAAGCATCAAGCGTGAAAGGACAGATTAGCAATGAAGCACACCATAAATCCACTTGAACATGCAACTGAAATTCTCCAAGGCGTACAGAAAGGTGTTTTGCTCACTACCAAGAATAAGGATCGAGTAAATTCCATGACCATCAGCTGGGGAGCTCTTGGTATTGAATGGGGTAAGCCTCTTTTTACCGCTTTTGTTCGTCAGCATCGCTTCACTAAAGAATTCCTCGAAGCCACCAAAGAATTCAGCGTGAATATCCCTATGGGAGAAATCGACAAGAATATAATCGCACTGTGCGGCTCTAAGTCTGGACGCGACATGGACAAAATTGCTGAGCTCGACCTTACCCTTGAAGACCCTAAGGTTATTGCAGCACCCGGCATCCGCGAATTACCCTTAACACTAGAATGCAAAGTTCGCTACGTACAAGATCAGGATTTGCGCGCTCTTGACCCGGGTGACATTGAGCGCTGGTACCCAACCGACGAAACAGGTTTCCGCGATTTTCATACCGTATTCTGCGGTGAAATCGTTGCAGCTTATGTGATTGAATAATACACAGGTAATTGACAAATTGGATTAATCTCAATTTGTTGATCGACCATCAAAAGCTAAGACAGCGACCACGAAAGGATTACCATGGGCGGAATAAGCGTACTGATACTTCTTGCCGTCATGAGTTCAATTGCCTTTGTAATCGTTGCTGCCTTAGCTTTATTTGTTGCTGCAACCGTAATAAGCATTGTTTTCGCCGCACGGACCAAACAACGCCATGCACAAGGCAAAAAGCTAGGGCCGCTTATCGCTATTCCAATATCGTTTTATGCCTTTAGTATTCCTGTGCTTATCCTTCTTGGCGCGCTCGTGCTTGTTCCCGCCTATTCCAGCAGCATTACCACCACATATCAAGATTGCTCGCAAGCAATTGTTTCTCATGACCCCGAAGAGCTTGAACTGTGCCTTAGTGCCCCCGATTTAGATCTAGCCGACGAAGGTCCAACATCGTATCGCACCTTGCTTTATATCGCCCTCGTTTATGGAGACGAAGAATGCGCTGGCGCAATCCTGACGAAGGCGAAAACAACTGATAGACCAATTGATCTCAATAAGCCCCTCATCAAATACAACTCAGACAACAACCCTAAAAGTAGTGACTATGCATTGAATCTAGCAACGTCAACTTCTTTTAGTTCGCTTGACATGATGCAAATGCTCATTGATTTTGGGGCAGATACAAACAGCGCCGACGATGCGGGCAATACCCCTCTTCATAACGCCTGCCAAGACAATTGCACAACCGCGCTTGCCTCGGATACGAGCTCAGCAAGCCTTTCTGAAACTGACGCAGCAATAGATCTTCTCCTTAGCGAAGGAGCCAACATACAGATAGAAAACCAATTGGGAGAAACCCCTTGGGATTGCTACGTTCAAACTATGAAACGATATGTTGACGATGGTGTATTGACGCAGGCAGAAGCAACTGTCCACCTTGATGAACGAGCAAAAACGCTAAAACCTTCCGAATAAAAAGCAACTACCTATCTATTTCTCCTGGTAGATCATGCGATAATTTTGCAATTTACCTAGTAAGTTAAACTTTTCTTTGATAAGGCTGTTGGATATGCACTTTGTTCGGTTCTAGATTGTGAACCCGGAGATATTCTTAAAAAAGTTAATTAAGGAGCTAGAAATCCTTTCAGCGTATTAGTATTCCTCATCCAGCGAAGCATGAGCAGCGACATCGCAATCAAGATCGAAGAATTTACCTGCCTTGTACCGATCAAGTGCCACCAGCGCAATCATCGCCGCATTATCGGTACATGCTGAAAGCGGTGGCATAGTTAAACGCACGCCCATTTCCTCACACATGTCCTCATACGCGTGCCTTAATTCAGGATTTGCAGCTACGCCTCCTCCGAGACAAAACTCTTTTGCACCCGTCTGCTCAAGCGCCGTCTTAGCCTTCGATACCTGTACATCAATAACAGCTGCCTGAAAACTTGCTGCCACGTCTGCCTGATTGACTTCCCTACCTGCCTGCTGTTCTTTTTGCAGATACGTCATCACAGAGGTTTTCAAACCTGAAAGCGAAAATTGCAAGTCCCCTGAATGCATAAGAGCACGGGGGAAATGAATCGCCTTAGGGTTGCCATTCTTTGCTAATTTCGTAATAAGAGGACCGCCAGGATATCCAAGCCCCATAGCCTTTGCCACCTTATCGAATGCTTCTCCTACCGCATCGTCTAAAGTAGTTCCCATGGTGGTGTAATTGCCCCAGTCTTTAACATGTACAAGCATGGTATGTCCCCCTGAAACAAGCGATACCACCATTGGTGGCTCGATATCAGGACACGCAAGCTTGTTGGCATACAGATGCCCTTCAAGGTGGTTTACACCAATAAGAGGCTTATCAATTGCCCATGCCAAGCCCTTAGCAAACGCAAGGCCAACAACCAAAGCTCCCACAAGTCCAGGTGCATAGGTTACCGATACTGCAGCTAAATCGTGCCACGAAAGAGCAGCATTTCCACTGCGAATACGCGCCTGTTCCAAGCATTCCTGTACAACACCGCCAATCGCTTCTATATGCTTTCGGCTTGCAATTTCAGGAACCACGCCACCAAAACGAGAATGAAAATCAATCTGCGAGGCTACTACATCTGCAATAATTGTGCCCGCCTCGTCAATAAGAGCAGCAGCCGTTTCGTCACAGGAAGTTTCAATGGCAAGAATAAGCTTCCCCTGAATACACAGGCAATCATCAAGACTCTGATCCCCTGTAGCATTTTCAGAATGCCTCTTCTGGGACTCTTGAGACTCTTCGACAGTGCCAACGCGAACTGCCTTTACGGCATCGTTTAAACGAAGCTCCATACCTGCCACATCGTGTTCCGATAACGGAAGTGGACCGGTATAAATTACCGCATCTTCTCTGTCGGAATAATAGTGTGGACGCACTCCGATGCGTTTAAGGCCAAGCCTTTCATAGAAAGCATGCGCACCCGTATTGGAAAGACGCACTTCCAGAGTCATTTCCGTTGCCCCTAAATCACGAGCATCGCGGGCAATATGCGCCAAAAGCTCCTGAGCTATACCGCGACGACGATACGCAGGATCTGTTGCTACTTTAAGAACCTGAACCTGACCATCAACAATCCATCCACCTGCATAGCCAATAAGCGTAGCGTCATCAGTGTCAACTGCGCGCTTAGAAGAATCGCTCATCTCATACGCTGCCCACCAGGTGCGATCAGAGCGTGGAAGTTCATCAAGAATCTGAGAAGCGCGCCAGGCATCACTTCCCATTGTTTTTGCCTCAAGAGCCTCCACTGCAGGAACCCATACCGCTTCAAGAGGCTGATAGCGAATAACTGCACCACCCTGAACACCTGTTTTAAGATCCTTATCTTCCAACAAAGCCGATGTGCCTTGCTGTTTAATTGAACATGCCGTAAAAGATGCCTGCGCCCGAGAGTCTTGCTTAGATTCGCACGCATCGGCTTGCTGGTGTTGAAGCTCACATCCTTCAACTTGTTGAGGTTTATGCCCAGCGGCCCCTTGGGCTTGTTGAGTTTGTTGGGCTTGCTGGATTTGCTGCTTTGCGAATTTAGCACGTTCTGCTTCTTCAGCATCGGAAAGTCGCGTATATACGGGAAGCACCACACAAGGATCGCCCAGCGTTTTATCGTCGGGATCAAAATCGCCCGCTTGCCATAACGCCTGAGCGGCAAGAAGCAATCCCTTTCCTGTTGGATAGCAGTATTCCTGAAATAGAATGCCCTGCCCTTCACAGTAATCCGCATATTTTTTAAGGGCATCGCCAGTAATAGTCGTAGAAGATACTTGTTCTTCTGAGGCACTACCGAACCATGAAGGCAAATCGGCAGCTTTCATCACAAAATCTGAGTTAAGACGCTCTATTCCCGCATCCTGCAAGGTATAGCGCACAGGATACACTTCTTTACGCATAGCATCACCCAGCACTACCACAGAGCCTCGCACGCCGCTATCCCAAAGTTGCCACGCTTGCGCATCAGCACTCGATACGCCAAATAACGGAGCATCTAATCCAATAGCGATACCTTTTGCGCTTGCCATACAGATGCGCACACCCGTAAATGAACCAGGACCACGTCCGCATACCACGCAAGCTAGCTCTTCACGAGAAACCCCCGCCTCTTTTAACAACGCATCAATTTCTGGAAGCAGCTTCACATTCGACGCACGAAAGGCTTGCGTCTCTTGCGCAGCCACCAATTCCACTTTACGTAAAGCGCGATTGAGCTTTCCCAGTCCAACTGAAATCATTTCGTTGGCAGTATCAAAAGCAAGTATGAAATCTTTCATGCAATCCAATCCTGTATTCGTACGTCCCCCAAAGAAACGTTGTTCTTAAAAAGTTTTATCCAGCCTACACAGATTTAACTTACGTAGAAGCCTGTCTTAAACGCGCGTATAAAATTATGAGGCAAGCGCCTGCTGCCAGAAATCGAGTATCTGCTTGCCCGAGCCAAACGCACGCGCCTTTATGCAGCGCGAATTTTCACCCGTTACCTCCAGATACACCTCAAGCCTATCTTCGGGCATATCATCGGGAAACTTTGATGCCCATTCAATACAAGAAACGCCTTGGCCCTCCACAAGGGCATAAAAATCAATATCTTCCAGCTCTTCTGGGCTTTCCAAGCGATACAAATCAAAATGGTAAAGGGGCATGCAGCCATTGTCATAGGCAATAACCAGGTTGAACGTAGGACTTGTTACAGGGCCTTCAATTTCAAGCTCTTCAGCCATTCCTTGGGTAAACTGCGTTTTTCCCGCTCCCAAATCACCATCAAGCGTAATAACGTCACCAGGACCAACCACCATAGCAAGCGCTGCTGCTACCTGTTTGGTCTCACTTGCGGATTCAGTTGTAGCAATCTCTACCCATTGTTCACTCATATCCGTTGCCTATTCCTCTATTAGAAAAACAAAGCGCCAAACACAAGTCTGGCGCTTTGAGTGTATCACGTTATTCGGCAAGAACGATCCGCTCCCTAAAGCCTATGCTATAAAGGCAAATGAGTTCGTCTCTGGCGAGGCGCCCGTTCCTAGCAAATCACCCGTTCCTAACGGATGGTTTTTTCTGCGGCCGTTACCACATGTTCCATCGTGACAGACGTCGTAACCGATCCCAGACCACCCGGAACAGGAGTGATAGCTTCTACAAGAGGCTCGACCGATTCGTAGTCAACATCGCCACAAAGCTTGCCATTCTTGTCAAAATTGATGCCAACATCCAGCACAATCTGGCCTGGCTTGAAATAGCTTGCATCATAAGCACAAGCGCGACCCGTTGCGCAAATAACAATGTCTGCCGTATGGGTTATCTCAGCCAAATCAGACGTACGAGAATGACAAATGGTTACGCTTGCATTGCGACGAAGCAAAAGCATAGCCACAGGCTTTCCTACTACCAGGCTGCGTCCAACTACAACAACGTGCTTTCCTTCAAGTTCGATGTTGTAGAAATCAAGCATCTTCACGCATGCTTCTGCGGTACAGGGTGCATATCCTTCGACCGCATCGGTGAAAACCGCGCCTAAAGAAGCCGTGGAAATACCGTCAATATCCTTTGCCATGGCAAGTTCATCGCTTACCAGTTTTTCTTCCATGTTTTCAGGAAGCGGGCGGAACAGAAGGCAGCCATGAATTTTTGAATCGCCATTGATTCGGCGAAGCTGCAATAAAAGCTTTTCCTGGGATGCAGTTTCAGGCAAATCAAACACACGCGTAGTAATGCCTAGCGACTCAGCACGACGCACTGCGGTACGTTCATAGCTCAAATCATCGGGACGCGCGCCTACGCGAACCAAGGCGAGTGTCGGCTCAATGCCCAGAATCTTCAAACGTTCAATACGATGAGCTAAGTTTTCCGCAATTGCTTCAGTTACGGGGCGGGAATGCAAAACGTGAGTCATTGTAATTACCTGATTTCCTCTAACACGTAGTTGTAAATCTCGTCCGCGCGACGACCACTTTCCACTATCAGTCTGTCCGCTTCATCAGTATACCGCGTTGCCATGGCACGATCGTCCAACATTGCAGCATTTACGTATACATTCAGCGCAGCACCCTTAAGCGCTCCCTTCGCGAAGGAAACTCCCGTTGCCACATCAGAGATGGCGGTTCGGTTGCCATAATGCGCAAGAAAATCGCTCAGCTCAATAACCCTATCGCAGGCATTCATAATCGCGAAAGGAACCGAAATAGCGTCAATCAGCGCATTTTGGATAACCTCGTGACGATATGTTTTTTCTTCTTCCGTTTCGCGAGGAAGCTTAAACGCATCAGCAAGAGGAGCAAACGCAAGGGCATCTCGCTCAACAAGATCCACGAGTTCTGCGCGAACTTCTTCAAGCTGTTGTAAGTGCGCAACAACCTTATCTTCTATGTCGGCATATTTTTTCTTGCCGGCAGTCAAGTTGCCCACCATCGACAAAAGAGCCGAACCAAGCGCACCGCAGTAAGCCGAAGCACCTCCTCCACCTGGTGTTGGGGTTCCTGCTGCAACTTCAGAAATAAATGTTTGATCTACCAAAATCGTACTTTCTTTGTTTTCTTTTCACGACGCTTCACGGCACACACAAGTACCCTTAAAACGTCAGTTGTTCCTTAGAACAAACCAGAAATTTTTCCGTTTTCATCCACGTCAATCTTGAATGCCGCAGGATTCTTACCTAAACCAGGCATGGTCATAACATTTCCGGTTAGCGCTACTACAAAGCCTGCACCTGCAGAAACCTTAACTTCTCGAACCGTAATAGTGAAATTACGAGGAGCACCTAACTTGGAAGCATCGTCGGAGAAGCTGTACTGAGTCTTTGCCATGCAGACTGGCATTTTAGCAAAGCCCATGCCTTCAATTTGGGCAATTTGCTTTTTAGCAGCAGCCGTAAAGGTAACACCATCGGCATGATAAATACGCTTTGCGATAGCTTCCATCTTTTCTGCAAGGCCCAAATCATCCTCATAGGCAAACTCAAGGTTGCTTGGCTGCTCGCACAGGCGAAGAACTTCTTCAGCCAACTCAACGCCGCCTTCGCCACCTTTAGCCCAAACCTGAGAAAGTGCCACATTAACACCGAGTTCTTGGCACTTTGCGCGAACCAGATCAATTTCTGCCTGCGTGTCAGTTGGGAATTCATTGATAGCAACAACACAAGGAAGCTTATAAACCTTGGTGATGTTTTCAACATGCTGAAGTAAGTTAGGAAGACCTGCCTCAAGCGCTTCAAGATTTTCTTCGTTGAGCTGATCCTTGGCAACGCCACCATGATTTTTCAGGGCACGAACCGTAGCAACAACCACAACAGCATCAGGCTGAATACCTGCTAAACGGCATTTGATATCCAGGAACTTTTCTGCACCAAGGTCTGCACCGAAACCTGCCTCGGTAACACAGTAATCGCCCAGAGCAAGACCCATACGGGTAGCCATAATAGAATTGCAGCCATGAGCAATATTGGCGAAAGGACCACCATGAACAAATGCTGGTGTTCCCTCGAGAGTCTGTACCAGGTTAGGCTTGAGCGCATCCTTAAGCAATGCACACATAGCGCCTTCCGCATGAAGATCGTGTGCTGTTACTGGCTTGTCATCGCGGGTATAGCCAACAACAATGCGACCCAAACGCTCTTTAAGATCGGTAATAGAAGTTGCCAAGCAGAAAATAGCCATAATTTCTGAGGCAACTGTGATATCAAAACCATCTTCACGAGGAACGCCGTTGGCCTTACCGCCCAAGCCGCATACGATATTGCGCAGCTGGCGGTCGTTCATATCAACAACGCGCTTCCAGGTAATGCGACGAACATCGATGTTAAGTTCGTTGCCATTGTGAATATGGGCATCAAGCAATGCTGCAAGCAAATTGTTTGCCGCGCCGATTGCATGGAAGTCACCAGTGAAGTGAAGATTAATATCTTCCATAGGAATTACCTGGGCATAGCCGCCACCTGCAGCACCACCCTTAATGCCAAATACAGGGCCCAAAGAAGGCTCACGCAGAGCAATAACGGTTTTCTTACCCAAGTGAGACAGGGCGTCACCCAAACCAACGGTCGTGGTAGTTTTACCTTCGCCTGCCGGAGTGGGATTGATTGCAGTAACCAAAATAAGCTTGCCAGGCTCATGGGTTTCATTGCGAAGCAAGTTATAATCTACCTTGGCTTTTGAACGGCCATAACATTCCAGATATGAAGGATCAATGCCTGCCTTTTCGGCAATTTCGGTAATATCTCGTGGTTCGGTCGCCTGTGCAATCTCGATATCGCTCAGCATTATGTAAGCCTACCTTCCTTCGCCTTTGTCTTGTCTTTATGAGAAAAATTCTAACGTGAAAGTTCGTTATAGATCATGCGCAATCCCTGTAAGGTCAATTCAAGATTGATTTCGGCAATACGCTTAGAATGGGGCGCAATACGATGAGCCAGCCCTCCCGTTGCAACAACGGTTGCTTCGTATCCCAATTGATCGAATACGCGATCAACAAGACCATCAACGCGGGCAGCTTCGCCGTACACCATGCCCACCTTCAAGCATTCAGCAGTGCTGCTTCCGATTGCCGTACCAGGATCTTCCAGCTCTACCGAGCGAAGCAGCGCTGCACGGGAAAAAAGCGAACGCATGGATGATTCCACACCGGGTGCGATGATGCCACCTAAAAAGATGCCGCCCTTACCAATGATTTCTATATTGGTTGCAGTGCCGAAGTCCACCACGATAACCGGATCACCATAGAGATTTTTTGCCGCCACCGCATCTGCAACACGGTCTGCACCAAGCTCGGGAAATCTTTCCAGATCAACATTAATCAGATGCCCCGCACTCGCCGCCGAAACCACCAAAGTCTCAACGTCAAAAGAGCGGCAACATGCCTTTTCCCAATTATGAGTTAATGCGGGTACCACCGAGGCCAAAATAGCTCCGTCAATATGAGAATATTCAAGACCTTCCGCCATCATCAGCGTATGAAGCTTAATTCGAAGCTCATCGCTGGTATGATCTACGTTAGTAGCAACACGCCACATATGAACAAGCTTATCGCCGTCATAAATGCCGAGGACGGTTTGTGTGTTTCCCACGTCAATTGCAAGTAACATATTTCTGACAGTCCCTTTCAAAGTATGCTCTACCTGCGAATGCTACCATACTATTGAGGGTGAAATATACGAGCTTTGTTTTGAAGCGTCCAATAATACTAGCTGGAGGGTGATCGTATGGAAAATACGCCTGCTCGCATTCTCATTGTTGACGACGAGCCTTCAATTACTGAATTCGTAAGCTATGCCATGCAGAAGGAAGGCTATGTTACCGAAGTAGTCTCCGATGGCGAAGAAGCGCTCCGTAAAATAGAACAGCAGCATTTTGATTTATTTATTCTCGACATCATGCTTCCTAACATCGATGGCTATGAGCTGTGTCGTCGTATTCGCGCAAAGATGTCTACCCCTATTCTGTTTCTTTCGGCACGCGACACCGAGCTGAATAAAGTTGTCGGCCTTGAACTAGGGGCGGATGACTATCTTGCAAAACCTTTTGGTGTTCGAGAGCTTCTCGCACGCACCCGCGCCCTATTGCGAAGAAGTCAGGGGACCGAAATGACTTCCGGAAACGAAATAACCGCTGGCGGCATCACGCTTAACCAAGACACCCACGTAGCTCAGGGCGACAAGGGTCCTATCGACCTTACCCCGCGCGAGTTTGAGCTTCTTGCCTGCCTTATGCGCAATGCTGGCAAGGTGGTTTCGCGCGAAGATTTACTCCATGACGCATGGAACTGGGAATTTATTACTGAAACCAAAACAGTTGACACTCACATTAAACGTTTGCGCGATAAAATCGAAGCAGCAGGATACGATCCAAAACTTGTCGAAACGGTAAGAGGATACGGATATCGTTTCAGGAAGTGAATTAGTAATGCCACGATCTGCCTCATCGCCTCGCACCAATCAACCAAGAGAAGAAAAGCCTATGCGTCTTTTTACGCATATTTCCTTTCTGGCTACCCTCTTGGCAATTTTGGCGAGCGCGCTTATGGCACTCGTGGCAATTTTTGTATTTGGCTGCCCCCGAGCATTGCTGCTCGCTATCATTCCTGCGGCGTGTATTTGTTATTTCTTAAGTTTGCTCATTGCGCACTTTATCAGTCGGCCTCTTACTGAGCTGGTCCGAAAGGTGCAATCTTCAAAAGCGGGCGATGCCAGCATTGCTTTTGCTCCAACTGGTGTCATGCGCGAGGTTGATGAACTTTCCGAAAGCATCAACGAATTCAATCGCATCTACAGCACTCGCGTAGAAGAGCTCAAGGCGCTCAACGAACGGCAGGATACCTTCGTAAGTGATGTTGCACACGAATTTCGCACTCCTCTTACCGCTATCAGTGGCAACGCGGAACTTATGCTTGACCCCGATATGCCCCAAGCAACCCGTGAGCATTTTTGCGAAATAATTCTCAGTGAAGCTGAACGCCTCAAAAAACTTACCAACGACCTGCTTGCCCTTCAACATGCAAAAGAAGGGGTTCCCGCCTACACCCTAAAGCGCCTCAACATTGAAGATGTCGCAAAGGACGTGGTAGATACCTTAGAGCCCATAGCCCAGGACAAAAACGTCGAGCTAAGTATCGAAGGTGCTGCGCCCGATATTCTGGCAAATGAAGACCGTCTCAAGCAGGCTCTTATCAACTTGGTCGATAACGCTATTCGCCATGTTGAAGAAGGTGGTCATGTTTGTATTTTGCTCTCCGGGGTCAATGACACTTCGGTGGTTGCAGTAAAAGATGATGGATGCGGTATCGGCGATATAGACCCCATGCTGTTATTCAAACGTTTTTATCGCGGCGATCTATCCCGCGCACGAAACAGTGGTGGCGCGGGTCTTGGATTGGCCATCGTAAAAGAAATCGTTGAGGATTTCGATGGAGCCGTTACAGCCTTTAACGCCCCTGAAGGAGGCGCTGTATTTACCATGTCCTTCCCCTCGATGCACTAGGAAGTGTATGAAGAAACACCGTAGGTGCGGTATATCGTTACACGTTATTTGATTACCTTTGAAACTGCCTGAGCAAGCAAGACCGCTGCGAGCATCTTAATAACATCGATAGGAACAAAGGGAGCAACCGCTGCCACGAAAGCAGCTTCAGCACTAAGATTGCCCATATACATCAGCCATACCCAGCCAAATACGTACAGAACAATTAAAAACACAATACCCATCAAAAGATTGCGAGCAAGCACCCCTGTAGCAATGGGGCTTCCTAAAAACGACTTAGTTTTATCAGAAGAGAAAATTCCTTTTCCCTTAACAAGACTTCCAAGAGCAAGCGCTACGGCAGCAGCAACCAAAAAGCCCACGATAAAGCCTCCCGTAGGGCCGACCAAGGCTGCCAAGCCTCCCTTAAAAGAAGAAAACACAGGCAGTCCAAGAGCACCCAGCAAAAGATACACCGCAATAGAAACAAGTGCTTCTTTGGGCTTCAAGGCAAACATGACAAACATTACCGCAAGTGTTTGCAGCGTAAAAGGAATAGGTCCAAAGGGCACCGTAATCCATGCAGATACCGCCATAAAAGCAACTGACAACCCGCAAAAAGCAATTGATGCCGCACTGCCATAAGCGCGAGAATGAGAGGTAGATGCATTCATGTTGGTTCCTTTCCTGCTTGGCTTCACTGCAAGCACCTAGCGTACGTACCTTATAAGCGCCTTTTTGTAATAAGCCCCATTGTAGCAAACGCTTTTATAAGACCAACGAAAAACGCATTATTTTATCGATCGGTAACTTTACGCGCTCTTTTTCCCAAATTTCGCCTGAATCGTTCCAGCTTCTATACCCTTGAGGCGTTTAAGCTCGAAGAGAATAAAGATAAGAGACGTGATAACCGAGAGAATATCGGCAATAGGCACCGCAAAATAGAGCGCATCAAGGCTCGTCAGATTTGGTGCAATATAGGGCAACACAAGCGGTAGCACAATATAGAGCGGAATAAGAAAAAGTACCTGTCGCGTAAGAGATAAAATTACCGACTTCATTGGCTGACCAGTTGCCTGGAAATAATTCGAAGTAACAATTTGCATGCCAACTACAGGCAGTACGAGCACTTGGATATTAAGCGCAAACACCGTGAAATCACGCAGGGCATCATCACGAATACCAAAGAATGAAACGATATCAAAGGCAAAGATATGAAGAAGCGCCCACATTATCGTGCCTAAAATCGTGGCAATCAATATGCCGTATCCCAGGGTACTTCTCACGCGCGATATCAAACCCGCTCCGTAGTTGTAGCCCAGCAGCGGCTGAATTGCTACCGCGATACCGATGAGAGGCAGCACCGTAAACATAGCGCAACGCTGCACTACCCCAATAGAGGCAAGAGCGGCTTCGGCTCCCAACGGAGATTGGCCACCATACAGCACAAGCAGATAATTAACGAGAAAATTAATTACCGACATAGCCAGCTGCATAATAAAGCTTGCTGCACCTAAGGAAATGATGAGACCAACCACTTCTGCTTCTAGCTTTAAATTGCGAGCGTACAACTTAAACGCAACATCTTTGGTACAAAGGAAGTACCACAGTACGCACACGCACGAGATAGCCTGACCAAGGACAGTAGCCAGAGCACTTCCGACAACGCCCCATCCAAAAACCAACACAAAAAGATAGTTAAACGCAATACAGGAAATGGTACCAATAACCATAGTCGCCAATGCTCGATTGGGAGCGCCTGCCGTACGAATAAAATTGTTAACACCCATACCAATAAGCTGAAAGATAAAACCAAGCGCCAAGATATACATAAAGGAATAGGTGTAGTCTCGAATATCAGGCGTGACGCTGGACAAGGCAAGAATAGCCTCAACACAAGGAGGGATATGGATAAGCGCAGCTACGATAAGCGCTGCAATAATACCCAAACAAACGGTATTGCCTAAGCTCTTTTCTGCCGCTTGCTTATTGCCCTCGCCTAAGCGCAAAGCCGCAAGAGCGTTTCCGCCATTGCCAATCAACATGTGAAGCGCCATAAAAATAGTCATCAAAGGCATGGCTGCCGTTGCAACCGAAAGGCCAATTTCACCCATTGCCTGGCCTAAGAAAATAGAGTCAATTACGTTATAGGCACCATTAACGAGCATCCCCACAATAGAGGGGATAGCAAATTCCATAATAAGTTTTGGGATAGAACCCGTGCCCATACGTGCAGTACGTGCATCGCCTGCCTTATTCGGACGAGAAGAACGTTCCTCGCGCAAAGAACCCTTGGAAAACGTTATCGGTTTTTTGGAGCTTGCCTCTTCGGCAGGTTCTTTATCTAGGCAAGCGACAGGACTCTCAGATTCATGCTGGTTGGTATTAAGCTGATCGTTATGTATGTAAGGATCTTGTTCTTGGTTAGTCATTCCTCATCCTTTAAGCACCCACTAAGTTTACCTCGACCCTCTTTGACGCCCTCCTACAAGCACGCGCTATTATCCCACGGCATCAAACGAAACGCTACTCTCTTTACCTATTTTCCTCTGATCTAAATTGCTCTATAGTGATCAAATTGCGAAGAGAGGACATTTGTGGGTATTACCGAAATTGTGCTACTTGGAATAGCACTTTCTATGGACGCGTTTGCCGTCACCATATCGAATACGTTTGTGTATCAAAACAACTCCAAAGCACGTGCTCTTTTGATGCCAGTAGCCTTTGGCCTTTTTCAGGGCCTCATGCCTTGTATAGGCTATTTTCTTGGACATCTTGTAAGTGGTGTAATTTCGCACTATGCAGGCATTATCACCTTCGCCATCTTAGGCTTTATTGGAGCCAAGATGATTTGGGATGCTCTTCACGAAGAACATGAAACAGATTGCACCAATGAACAGAGATGCGATGCCCCTAACTCAGATCGTTCGAGTCTTACCAATTCAGAAGATTTCAGCAATTCGTCAAGTTCTGACAATTCACCAAGTTCCAACAATTCGTCAAATTCCAGCAAACAAGTTTTGCCGCTCTCTGTCCTTGGACTTCAAGCAATTGCAACAAGTATTGATGCCTTGGCCGTCGGAGTAAGTTTTGCCGCCCTTTCCGTAAACGTCGTATTGGCGGCAAGTCTTATTGCCTTAACCACAGCTCTTATGTGCTGTATCGCTCTTGTTCTTGGAAGACGTTTTGGCAGCATGTTAGGAGAACGCGCAACCATACTTGGCGGCATTGTTCTTATTGCAATTGGCATTAAAGCGCTTCTGTTCTAGTGCGCCTCAGAGATAGGAATGTTTACGAGACAGAAGATGTTTACTAATCGTGTTCGGCTTTATTTTTGGCTGTGCGCAAAGTACGTACATGAACCTCGCCAGAATGTGCTGCCACACTTTGCCCTGAGGCAGTCTCAATAAGAAGCTTACCTTCGCCATCAACACCCATAATTATGCCTTCGGCAAATACCGATCCATCTAAGGCCTCAAGAGTAGCCCCATCACCAACAAAGGCCATGTGTGCTCGATATTCATCCAGAAATTCCTCGAAGCCTTTTTCGCACCATGTCTCATAGCACTGCTGCACTTCATAAAGCATACGCATTAAAAGCTGCACCATAAGTGATCGCTGCGAAGAATTCAAATTGGCATGTTGATCTTGCGTGTCTTGCTTACAGGGTTGAATACTTCCGTCATTTTGCGCATCTCCCGAATGAAGCTTCTCGGCGCTATCTGCTTCCTGAAAGCCTGCCTGATGGCCATCGGCACTATCTCCTGGCTGAAGGTCTAGCTGAATTCCCCCAACGCTATTGGTTTGCTTCTCCCACACATAGGAAGGTCGGTATTTTCCTAACGCGTCTGCAGCACAATCTTCAAAGGAGAAAACATTGATCCCAATGCCAACACATACGCCTCCCGAAACCGCTTCAAGCGATATGCCGGCAATCTTTCCCCCTTTGAAAAGGACATCGTTTGGCCATTTGATAGCAAGCTGCGAATCATCGCAGAAATACCGCAAAGCTCTTCGCAGAGCAACCGACATCACAAGGCTTAACAAAGGCAGCTTATCAAGCGTTACTCCTCGGCGCAGAGGATAGAGCGCAAACGAAGTATACAAGCCACCTAAAGGACTTTTCCATGCATGCCCTTGGCGTCCGTATCCGCCACTTTGCTGAAGAGCCACCACGCACAAGCCCTCTTCGGTACCCTGCGCAAGAGCATCTTTTATAAAGAGATTGGTTGATTCAACACAGCCATAACTTTTAATACGCCAAAATGATGTATCAAGAAAACCCGAAGTAAGCGAATCGTCTGACGCGCTCAAATGAGCATCAAAGCCAAAACCAGAAGTGCTTTTACCAAGCGGAATGCAAAGAGGCTCTAGCACTTCCATGCCTTACCTACCGTAACGCTTTCAAGCGTGACTTTCTTCCCATTTGCCAGCTCATGACGTGGAGCAATTTCCAGAAGAGGCTTCACGACAAAATCTCGCTCGTGCAATAGAGGATGAGGCAGCGTAAGGATTTCGTGATCGCACACATACCCCTGATAGTCAAGAATATCCAAGTCGCAGGTACGCGGACCATTTTCCTGCTCACGAACACGACCTAAGCTTTGCTCGATTGCCTGCAGATAGCGAAGAAGCTCTTGAGGAGGAAGTCCTGTGCGCAAAAGCACCACTGCATTCACAAAGGTGTCCTGATCCTCAAAATACGCAGGTTCGCTTTCATAAAAGCTTGAAACATCGATGATCTGCGAATCGGGCAACATACACATATCAGAAATCGCCTGATTAAGCATTGCCTTTTTACCCTCAAGCTCTTCACCTTCATCTGCAACAAGCGCCACATTGCAACCCATGCCAATAAACACATAGGGACGCAGGTTTTCTTCGACAGAGGTAACGGTAAGAGGAACATTATGGGTACGAATTACCGAAGCACCAAGCTCACAAGCAAGAAGTGCTTCAGCCGCTGAAGCGTCATCGCGCTCTTTGGGGTCATCGATATGGTAGGCATAGCCAATGTAACTCTTACGAGAAACTGCCACCATAAGAGGATAGCCCAGTCGGGCAAATTCCTGGAAATTACGCATAAGCTCAATAGTTTGTTTGGCGGTTTTGCCAAACCCAGGACCAGGATCTAAACAAATGCGGTCACGATCTACGCCCGCCTGTTCCAAAGAATGGGCGCGAAGCTTTAAATAGGTTGCCACTTCATCAACCACATCATCGTAGTGAGGTTCATCCTGCATAGTACGAGGATCATCCCCCTGCATGTGCATAACCACCAACCCCGCATCGCAAGAAGTGGCGACTTCTACCATTTCAGGATCGCGAAAACCAGTGACATCATTGATGATGCTTGCCCCTGCCTCAACGCATGCCTTTGCCACTTGCGCATGACGAGTGTCGATGCTCACGCAAACGTTTTCTACAGCAAGGCGTCGCACCACTTCCTCGACTCGAGAAAGCTCTTCTTCCACGCTTACAGGACTTGCGCCAGGACGGGTAGATTCTCCACCCACATCAATAATGAGGGCTCCCTCCTCAACCATTTTGAGACCTGCGCGAACCGCTTCATCAACAGAAGCGTAAGAGCCTCCATCGGAAAAGGAATCAGGCGTAACGTTAAGGATTCCCATAATCACAGGAGTTCGGGAATCAAACGAATAAGAACCACAACGCCAAATCATAAGTTCGTCCTCCAAAAAGCCCCGAGCAAAATGCTCGGGGCGTATACCATCTCTTGTTTCTAACCTCGTACGTCTAGTTGCGAGGGGCAGCGCCATCCTGGCTGCCTTCTGTTTTACCTTCTTCGGTCTGCGGATCAGCATGCTGTGCCATCTGTTGAGATTGTGGCTGCTGAGGCGCTTCTTGTACCTGTCCTACTCCAGCCTGTGCTGATCCCGTGTTTTGCGGCTCGTCATGATGGACCGTTACCAAATCAATGGGCATCGGACGCCTAGGGCGCGAAGGGTTCGTTGCCGAAGGAGGTAACTGGGTAGGATGAGAAGGTGCCGAAGCGTGCGCTGCCTCAACAGGTGCAGACATCATAGGCTGATTTCCCTGACCACCCTGACCAGAAGCGGGAACAACAGGCTGACCGGTAGGAGCCGGGAAATTTCCGGATGCAGAACCGGAACCGTTTTGACCATCATTCTGAGTACCATTTGAAGCCTCATCGCCACCGGCAAGTTTCTTTGCTTCAGCTTCTTGCTTTTCCTTCTGAAGATATTCATCCCAGCGATTGTTAAGCAATGCCTGACATGCTTCGCCATCAATGGTTTCGCGCTCAAGCAAAACAGAAGCCATTAAATCCATCTGATCGCGACGAGATGAGAGGATCTCTTCAGCGCGATCATGAGCTTCTTTCATGATGCGTGCTACCTCATCATCAATGCGACGAGCGGTGTCATCAGAATAATCTTGGGTATTGCCATAATCGCGGCCCAAGAAGACCTCATGATTAGGCTGACCAAACACCTGAACACCAAGTTCGGAGCTCATGCCGTAGTTGGTAACCATGGAACGTGCCATCTTCGTTGCACGCTCAAGGTCGTTAGAAGCGCCCGTCGTGATGTCATCGCAGAACAACTCTTCTGCAACACGACCACCAAGGAACACTGCCAATTCATCACGCATCTGGTTGCGGCTATTTAAAACCTTATCCTCATCAGGAATAGAAAGCGTATAGCCCAACGCACGACCGCGAGAAATAATTGAAATCTTGTGGACAGGATCGGCATTTTCCAGCAAGTGACCCACCAACGCATGACCGGATTCGTGGTAAGCAATCGTGGTGCGCGTTTGCTTGTCCAGTACGCGTCCCTTTCGTTCAGGACCTGCAATAACGCGCTCCATTGAATCCTGAACTTCCTTGTTGGAAATAACGCGCTTATTACGACGAGCCGTAAGAATGGCTGCTTCATTGAGCAGGTTGGCAAGATCCGCGCCAGAGAATCCCGGGGTCAACTTAGCCAAACTTACCAAGTCCACATCATCATCTAAGGGTTTGTTTGCCGCATGAACATTCAAGATCTTCTCGCGACCCTTTACGTCAGGAACATCAACAACAATCTGACGGTCAAAACGTCCCGGACGCAACAGCGCAGGGTCAAGAACATCGGCACGGTTTGTTGCCGCAATCAGCACAACTGAATCGTTGGCCTCGAAACCGTCCATTTCTACCAGCAGCTGGTTAAGCGTTTGCTCACGCTCGTCGTGACCGCCACCAAGACCGGCACCACGCTGACGACCAACTGCGTCAATTTCGTCAATAAAGATAATGGAAGGTGCTGCTTCTTTTGCCTTCTTAAACAGATTGCGAACACGAGAAGCACCAACACCAACAAACATCTCTACAAAGTCGGAACCGGAAATGCTGAAGAATGGAACTCCTGCCTCGCCGGCAACCGCACGAGCGAGCAAGGTTTTACCAGTGCCCGGAGGGCCCACCAGCAAGCAACCGCGCGGAATTTTTGCACCCAAGGATTGATACTTAGCGGGGTTTTCCAGGAAGTCTTTAATTTCCTGCATTTCCTCTACCGCTTCATCAACACCGGCAACGTCAGAGAATTTAACGTCAGGATGTTCTTCAACATAGTCTTTGGATTTTGCCTTGCCAAACGACATCTGCGAATTGTTTGCCTTGTTCATCTGCGAGAAGAAGAACAAAAGCAAGCCCGCAATGATCAAGATAGGCAAGATAGAGGCAAGGATAGAGCCCCAAGGCGATGCAAGGCGAACACTGTACTGGATTTCAGGATGTGCCGCCATAAGCTGACCTAGAGAATCCTGACCAACCCACGTTACGGTGTAGTTGTGTTCCGAACCTAAGTTCGCTACCGCAAGCTGCTGCGTTTTGACGATATTCAAACGAGCAGAGCCATTGGTCATAGTTCCCAGTTCAGAATTAAGTGCATCGAAGGCTTCATTAAACGCATCGGCCGAAGCGCCACCTGCTGTAGCAGCAGGATAATAGCTACCGGTAATGGTGTAGGAGCCCGTATCGTAAACTGCGGTGCTTACACGGCCCTGATCTACCGCCTGCATAAATTCGGAAGTCTGCAGTTCATCAGTTTGCGTAACGCCCGTAGCTGACGTCATGGTACGTGCCATCATGAACACGAAGAAAATACCAATAATGATAAACACCACAATGGTGACCATATTGGTTCGATTGGGTTGCTTAAACCCTTTCGGATTGTTCCCCTTCGGCGTTTTGGGGTTTTTTGGATTGGGAGTTTGTGACATAAAGTGCTTTATTCCTTATCTTCCAATAACCTCTTAGATGGTTCTCAAGGAATGTAAGCTATTACGTAAGGTGCATCGAATGCGTTCTGCCCCTACCCAACAGCTTTCAATCACCCTCTTTAAACCATTGTTGATTTTACTCAATTATTCCTGGTTTCAAAACTCCGATACAAGGCAAGTTTCGATACCGTTCTGCATAATCAAGACCGTATCCCACAATAAATTCATCAGGACATTCAAATCCGATGTACTTGCAAGGTATATCAGCCTGATTAGGTGTGTCTTTGCGAAGAAGCGTAGCAACTTGCAACGAAGCAGGATTGCGCGATTCCAAATTCTTCATCAAATAGCGAAGGGTAAGGCCGCTATCCAAAATATCTTCTGCAATCAATACGTGTCTGCCTTCGATAGAGCAGGTTAAGTCTTTCAGGATACGAACCACCCCGGAACTTTTTGCTCCATTTCCATAAGAAGAGATAGCCATATAGTCCATTTCGATAGGCAGATTAATCTCACGAACAAGATCAGCCATAAAAATAGCCGCGCCACGAAGCACCGAAATAACTACAATGCTTTTTCCTGCGTAGTCCTGAGTAATGCTCATACCCATTTCTTTTACGCGGTTGCGAATTTCTTCTTCCGTAAAAAGAACTCTATCCAAATCGGGATGTTGTTCCACAACAAGCCTCTTTTCCACCCTAAGGCACATTGTCTACAAATACACGAAGCTTAGTGTAACAAAACCAGGCCTAACACGTTAATTTGAAATACTGCTGTCATCGTTTTGCAGTAAATCTTCACTGTTCTACCACTTCTGCTTCAATTGCTTCCTTCAAAATGTCGGGGAAATTTTTAAGCAGTGTATCTACCGGCAACCCCACAATATTGTTGAAATCGCCCTCATACTTTTCTACCAAGGCACCACCTTTGCCTTGAATGCCATAGGCGCCAGCCTTGTCTATCGTCTCACCTGTTGCCACATAGGCGTTGATATCTTCTTTGGAAAGCTCCTTAAACGTCACATAGCTTGATTCAGTAAAGGAGCGAAAAGCCAAAGACACCTTGCCATCGCCACCGTTTTCTTCCGTTTCGTTGAGCAAAACCATCCATACCGAAACACCCGTAATAACTTCGTGGGTTCTGCCCGAAAGACGTGCAAGCATCTCTCGTGCATGATCAGCACTGTAGGGCTTGCCAAACATTTCGCCATCGAGAACCACGGTTGTGTCCGCTCCGATGATAATGCCCAGCCCTACGGGGTTTTGTGCCAAAATTTCCTGCACCACGGCACCCGCTTTTCTCTCGGCAAGCTTTTTTACCGCCTCGGCTGGCTGTGCGCGCAAATCAGGTTCGAGAGATTCATCGACCTCAGTTGAACCGGTAAACACCGTAAACTTCACGCCTGCATCTTCAAGCAGTTTCTTTCGACGGGGGCTTTTAGAAGCAAGTATTACATTTACAGGAACTGACACGGTTGCCATACATACTCCTTAAGGGGATATCGTTATCTTTATATAAGGCTAGTCTCTTTGATCGGAGGCCGCTTTATTCGGTTTACGTCGAGCGCGAAATGTTGCCATAGGTTCCACCAAAACACCGCGCTTATTTGCGCTTACGGCAAGATTCCCTTGAATATTAACAACAAACCCGCTTCGAGGGTTGCCCTCATCATCAAAAGCCGAAAGAAGCGTTTCAATTGCTGACGATTCAATACGAGCATCGCGCCCTACAAGCACTTCCAGCACAGCCAATACCCCGCGACGCTGCAAAGGACGTGCAACCTTGCCAAATGAGGGCTTGAATAAGCAGCCTTCCCACGAAGAAGAATCCGCCTTGCCTATCCACTCAAGGTTTTCCTGCGTTGCATTCCGTGCCAACTCGTCTAAATAATCATCTTCATCGGCAATCAGATTCATGGTCCGACAAAGCGTATCCAATAAATGAGCATTGCGCGCCTTTGCTTTCGGGATTATTTCGTGACGCACATAGGCACGAAAACGATCGGTATGAGCATTGGTAGCATCTTCGCGCCAACGATGGCCTTCCTCATCAAGAACCACTTGATCTTCGGGAAGAAGGCTTATATATTCGCGCAGCTGTTCGCGCGATACATCCAAACAGGGACGAACGATAGCGCCATTGCGATAGAGCATAGAACGAAAGCCACCGGGGCCAGTACCCACAATTGAGCGCATATAAAAGTTCTCCACGCGGTCATCTTGAGTGTGCGCCGTTACAATGCGCCCTTCTGAAATTGGCACCATTTCATGTCGACACAAACTTTCAAGTGCCTGTTCTGCAGCAACATAGCGCTCACTACGACCAATTGCCTCTATATTGCCTCCCGTTTCCCGCGCAAGAGAAGCGACGTTTATTTCGCACGCAAAAAACGGAATGTCCAGTTTTTCTGCCAACTGCTGCACGAAAGCCTGGTCTTTATCAGCGTCGAGCCCCCTTAGCTTGTGATTCACGTGCAGAATAGCCGGCTGACCTACTAAATTGCGCTGATGAAGATCATGTATTAGATATGCAAGCGCCGTAGAATCAGACCCACCTGAAACCATCAGGATCACAGGAGTTGCTGCTCCGAAAAGCTTATGGGTTTGAATCGTTTGCTCGACCGTAACGATCATGCAATGCCTCTCTCTTTTACCAACCATCAACAATTAGCTGGGAACTGTTGCGAAAAGAAATAGTTCTTTGATAGCGTGTTTATTGTAAACGAATGCTTGATTTGAGGAGCTTCTTCATGCAATTCATTCTGCGTACTATAGCTATTTTTGTTGCTGTCGCTGTTGCCGCATGGCTTGTCCCTGGTATCAACGTCATAGGCGCAGGTGCCGCTTGGGGATCCATCCTTATTGTTGCGCTTGTAATCGCACTGCTCAACATGACCGTTAAGCCCATCCTGCAAATAATAGGTCTCCCCATTACGATTATTTCGCTTGGCGTATTTTATTTGATCATCAACACCCTATTGCTCTATATCGCAGCAGGGATAAGCAGCGCCTTATTTGGCGTCGGTATAGAAATTGCCTCATTTGGATCAGGATTTGTTGCGGCGATAGTAATTTCTCTTGTGTCGACTATTATGAACGCGCTTTTAGGCGCTAACGACTAGGCGCGTGTTACGACTTCGATTACAAAGCCCAATTCATCAAGGGAATCGTAGTAGGTAAATTTCGCCTTTGGGTTGATAAGAGACTGACCTTCCATCCAAATGCCAATACCCCGCTCTTCCATGAGCTTGGTAATACGATCGTTGTCGTCGACGTCAAAACGAATATGATGCAGCCCAAACTGCCCTTTGTCGAGATAATCACGCCAGACAGTTGGGGTATCACCCACAGGCTGCAAGAATTCCAGCTGAACAGAAAAGAAATTATAGAACGCAGAAATAACAGGAGCGTCGACTACCTGCCCCTCACTTCGGTAGAGGCAGTTGCGATACAGCGATTCACCGCCAGCATCAGGCTCTAGGCCAAAGATATCACGCATGCTTTGCTTGGTCTTTTCAATGTCTTCAACCACAATGCCAATTTGCACTATATTTCCAAGCTCCTTGGCAAAGGCAAGTTTTTCTTCGGTAGATTTCTTGTTTTGAGCTTCGTTTGTCATCGTTTCCTTGCTCATCATTGCCACCTTCCTTGCCTTTGCCCTATCGCTTTAATTAGCAGCTTGCGCTTGCTTAAACAAACCTATTCTGCGGTGTCTGTTGAAGTTGCCGTACGAGCTGCATATTCCTGATCAAGATCATAAAGAGCCTTAGCATCAGAACCAAACAGCTTCATCTTAGTAATCATATCTTCAGCGGTGGTTTCCTCTTCGCCCTGCTCTTCGATAAACCAATCCAAAAACTTCATAGTACGGAAATCTTTTACGTCATAAGCAGCTGCATAGATGTCATTGATCAATGAAGTTACATACTTTTCATGCTCAAGACCAGCCTCTAGAGGCTCAAGGTATGAAGAGAACGTTGCGTCAGGTGCAGCAATGGGGGCAAGAATAACCTTGCAACCATTATCATGCAAATAATCACGAATCTTTAAGGCATGGTCGCGTTCTTCGGAAGCCTGAACCATATACCAGTTAGCAAAGCCCGAAAGGCCTTCCTCTTCGTAATAGTCGGCAAAAGAAACATACAGATAAGCCGAATACAGTTCTTTATTGATCTGATCATTGAGAAGCTCATATACCTTCGTATCCATGATTATTCCCTTTCTCTCGAAGATATTTTTCCCGAAAGAAGGAAGCGTGTCCTCGAATGAGACACCTTCTTTTTTCTTTCTCAAAACTGATACTAATAGTATTAAAACGATATAGGTTTTAGAATTTAAAAATATTGAACTCTTGTTACAATTGATTCGATTACGAGGAAGTAGACTCTTGCAATTATCTGGGGAAAGAAGGGGTCTTTTACCGCAATGACAGTTCACCATGTCAACAAAAAATCCCATCATCGCCATAGCGCTGAGGACAATCACTCCATTACGCGCGACAGCATTATTTCTACGGCGTTTGATCTTTTTCGAGAAAAGGGTTATGCCAAAGCTTCCATAAGAGAGCTTGCCCGTCGTGTCAACATGGATCCCTCTTCGGTTTATTACTATTTCCCTTCAAAAGAGGCACTTCTCGCTGAAATTTCTGAACCTGCGATTGATATTCCTACCCTTGACGAACTTTCTTCATACACCAGCAGTCGAACTGTTCAGCTCTTCGCCCTTATCGAAATGGATGTTGTTCAGAAATGCGAACTGCCCCTCGATTTTATCGACGTAGAAAGTGCAGCGCGAAAGAAGCCTGCTGCCTTTAGTTCGTTTTACGACCGGTACAAAAAGTTTTATCTCACCTTGTTAAGCGTGATAGAAAAAGGTATCGAAGAAAAGGAATTCCGCGCTTGCGCTGCTGACGAACGTGCCGTTACCATTCTGTCCATTAATGAGGGTCTTCAGCATCATTTCCACGCAAAAGAACGCGGCGAGTTGCTTTTAACCGATTCTGGCTATACCGCTCACAACCACTCCCCTGAAGATATTGGGTATATGAGCGCGCTTTCGGTCATACCGGCCCTGATTCAACCCGGTATCGATTTTGACGAGAAAGCCCACGAGGGCCGCAAGCTTTACGCTCACATTGTAAAAGAATCTCGGTAACACCATCTTTTGCAAACATCCCTGACCTGCTCAAAAGGCACTGCCGAGGTCAAAAGTATCAAAGACGAACGAGTTTTCCGTCCTGGACAGACAATTCGTCAAGACGAGTTACCACCACAGGGCACACCGCTTGTGCCTCAGCCACCGTTGCATTGGCATCTTGACCTCCGATTCCAATGGCAGGAAAACCTGCAGCAGTTAGTGTTTCAAGCGCATACAGCGAATCATCTATACCCCACGTGGTCGAGCGTTGTGTACCAAGAGCTGCTTGTGCATGCTCAAAAATAAGCGGTTCACGCTTGGTTGCGTTGAGATCCTCGACAGAGAAAATGTGCGAAAAGTACTCAGTGATACCAGCGTTTTTTAATCCAGCCTGCAAATACTTTTGCGCGCTCGAAGAAACAACACACATGCGCACGTTTGCTTTTGCGCATGTCTCCAAAAACGGCACCGCCCCAGGAATAGCTTGGGCCTGATGAGCATAGTAGTCCATCATATAGTCATCGATATAGCTCACAACCGCGTCACTGCTAGACAGCAAACCATACTGCTCATGGAAATAGCGTGCCACCTCCGGAATAGTGAAGGTAGCAAATCGCGCGTGTTCTTCAGGAGTTACCTGTACCTGAACAGCGCGAGACAATTCGTCTTCTAAACCGCGCCAAGCATTGAGCGAATCAAGCAAGGTGCCATCGCAATCAAAGATGGCACCGGTAATAGCGAATTCATTTTGACTATTCATAGCTTTTCTTCAAGGCTTCAAAGGCAGGCATAGCATTGCGAATTACCTCTTCGGGGATGCAGTAGCTTACGCGCACCCATCCGCCAACGCCAAAGCTATCGGAAGGCACTAACAGCAGTTCGTATTCTTTTGCACGATCAGAGAAAGCCTGGGCATCGTCTTCGAGCGCCTTCATCCATAAATAGAAGGCTCCATCAGGAGCGATATAGTGATAGCCCAACTTGTCTAATCCTGCAGTGAGCAATTCGCGATTTTTCGCATACGCTTCGGTATTCACAGGTTCATCAACGCAGCGCTCGATAACGCGCTGGAAGAACACCGGAGCACAGATATAACCAAGGGCACGACCAGCACCAGAAATAGCCTTCTGCACATGTTCGGCGTCCTGGACCTCATCGGGAACCAGCACATATCCAATGCGATCACCTGGCAAAGAAAGCGACTTTGACCAGGAGTAGCAAATGAGGGTGTTGTCATAAATGGCAGGAACCCAGGGAACTTCGATATTGTCATAAACCAGTTCGCGATACGGTTCATCTGAAATTAAAAACAGTTCGCTTCCGAATTCTTCACGCTTTTTATGAAGCAAAGCAGCAAGATTTTCAAGCGTTTCACGCGTATAAACAGCGCCAACAGGATTGTTAGGCGAATTGATAATTACCGCTTTGGTGCGTTCATTGATGGCAGCGTCCATAGCATCCATATCAATTTGGAAATTGTCGCTGCGAGCTGGCACTTCTACACAGACACCTTGTGCCTGCTCAATCCACACGCGGTATTCAGGGAAATAAGGGGAAATAACAATGACCTCATCGCCTGGAAGCACCGTTGCATGAATACAGCATGAAAGGCAGGCTGCAGCGCCCATGGTCATATAAAAATTATGGGGTTCATAATGCGTTCCGAAACGACGATTCAAATTGTCAGCAATTGCCTGACGCGTTGAATCAAGACCAACAGAAGCAGAATAAGCATGCAGTTCCGCAGGAGGCCAATCGGCAAGTTCGTGCATGCTTTGCGCAACCTTATCAGGAGCAGGAACGCTGGGGTTACCAATACTAAAATCGAAAACGTTTTCGTCCCCAATTTCTGCCTTGCGAGCCATACCGTAAGCAAAAAGCTCACGAATAGCTGAAGGTTCGGCGCCTAATCCATACATTTTTTCATTAATCATGAATGGTTCCTCTCCTATGCACTATCTACGCACAAGGTTTAACCCCTATAGCAAGGATTATCCCCTGCAACGAAGTTCAACCTTTATAGCGTATTACGAAAATACCTTGTTTTAGTTCCGCTTCACTATAATTCTGTTTCACTATAATTCCGCTTCACCTACATACAATTTATGGCAAATGGTTTGCCTGATTGCAACGCTGTTATACGGCAATAATCAGCTTTCTGTTTTTAGACAGCTTTGTATTATGAAACGCTCCCAGCTAACAGGCAAGAACGTTGCGGTTAGACAGCCTCGAGCCTGGATATTTGGCTGATAATGTGGCTTATTTCTGCTCATTTCTGCAAAATTCTTCAATTGTTTGAAATTTAACCGGAAATGTTTTGGCGTTTTAGCAGAAGTTAGGTATAATTCATTTCTGCGCCGGAGTGGCGGAACGGCAGACGCGGCGGTCTCAAAAACCGTTGTCGAAAGACGTGCGGGTTCAAATCCCGCCTCCGGCACCAGTT
>ERZ827440.460-NODE-460-length-57972-cov-3.964173_pt1 | contig 57972 bp, 44 predicted proteins | sample MGYA00519774_ERZ827440 | MGnify/ENA primary metagenome ERZ827440 (study PRJEB31778, sample SAMEA3449302) | human gut metagenome | biome: human gut; feature: human-associated habitat; material: faeces | place: United Kingdom | collected 2010/2012 ... | reverse complement strand
TGAAGGAAGCCGCAATACACATCAGAGCCGTTACAAAAATGGTAGCCACGGAAGCGTTTCCGGAAATGGCAACACATCCTACAGACTCACCGTATGTGGTATTCGGGCAGCCGCCAAAGAATGCACCAACCATGGAGCCGACGCCATCACCAAGCAGGGTTCTGTGAAGACCGGGATCCTCTAACAGATCTCTTTCAATAATGGAAGAAAGATTCTTATGGTCAGCAATATGTTCTGCGAATACAACGAAGGCAACCGGAACATAAGCAACTGCAATGGTTCCTAAATAAGCACCCATGGATCCGACCTCTCCGTAACCAAACGGAGATCCGAATGCGGTTACGAAAGTGAAGTTCGGATACCACTGCATATTTGCGAATGCGGAGAAATCAATGATCTTTAATGCGTCCATACCTGCCACGTTACCGATCACGGTAAGGATTGCTGCAAGTGCATAGCCGAATACAATACCGATAATGAACGGAATCATCTTAAGCATTTTCTTACCATATACAGAACAGATCATGGTAACGAATAAGGTTACCAGTCCGCAAAGCAGACAAAGGTAAGGAGAAGCAGCCTGTGCACCGTCTGCAGTAAATACCTTGCCGGTTGTCAGGTCACCAACTGCATTTCCTGCAAGGGAAAGTCCGATGATGGCAACGGTAGGTCCGATTACAACGGCAGGCATCAGCTTGTTGATCCACTTAACGCCGACAGCCTTAACCACAATAGCAAGTACAACATAAACAAGGCCTGCAAAAACCGCACCGAGAATAATACCTGCATAGCCTGCTTCGGCAGAAACCGCACCTGCGAATGCGGCAGCCATTGAACCGAGAAAAGCAAATGAAGAACCGAGAAATACCGGGCTTCGTTTTGCGGTGCAAAGCACGTAGATAAGCGTGCCGACACCTGCTCCGAAAAGAGCCGCCTCGGGTTTCATTCCGTTACCCACAATTACAGGAACAACCAGAGTTGCCGCCATAATTGCGAGAAGCTGCTGGATTGCGAAAACGATCAGCTGACCGAACTTGGGTTTGTCGTTTACGTCGTAAATCAGTTTCATTAGTGAAAGACCTCCGAAAAATTTAATAATTTCCAACCGAACAGCTAAAAAAACCCAAAAAAAAATCCTGTTTGCCAAACTCAAACAAGACTTGTTCTGCCTAAAATTTTCAAAAAAAAAATCCTGTTGATGTTTCGCATCGATTTTTTTAATTTTTCCCGTATTCAGTTGTCAGGTAAAATATTAACATATTTTAATCAATTTGTAAAGGGGTAAATGAATATTTTGGTATTATTTTGTATAATTAAACAAAAACAAGACGATTTTCGCCTTGTTTTTGCATTTTTTTATATATTCTTTTCCAATGACGGAAATCTGATAATAACAGTTGTACCTTTGCCAACCTTGCTTTCAATCGAAATTGTACCTCCGTGCGCCTCGACTATTTCCTTGGCAATGGAAAGCCCGAGTCCCGTTCCTCCGGATGCGCGCGAGCGAGCCTTGTCAACTCTGTAAAACCTTTCAAACACTCTTTTCAGATCGCCCTCCGGAATGCCGATTCCGTTATCTATTACCTTTATGTACACCTCATTCAGAAGAAAACCGGCATATACCCTTATTGTTCCGTTATCGGGAGTGTACTTTATGGCGTTAGATATAATATTTGTAACCACCTGTTCTATTCTGTCGCGGTCCCCCTCAAAAACAGGAAGAATTGACGATGCCTCATAAGTCAGGCTGTGTCCTCGTTTTTCTGCATAGAAGCTCAGCTTTTCAATAACGCTTTTGATAAGCTTATCAAGAGAAAAAGGCTCCTTTTGCCAATCTGTTCTGTTATAATCTATCCTCGACAGCAAAAGAAGATCACTCACAAGGCGGTTCATACGGTCGATTTCCCCGAGAATTACATTCAAAAACCTTATTCCCATATCTCTGCTTTCAAGACCGTCATCAAGCAGTGTTTCGGTATAAGATTTTACAGTCGTCAAAGGTGTTTTAAGCTCATGAGAAACATTCGCCACAAATTCACGGCGCATTTCTTCAAGCTTTCGGCTTTTTGTAACATCCTGCCAAACGGCAACAACTCCACCTGTTTTGTCCTTTTCCGAGCGGAAGGGGGCAATCATTGCAGTAAGTATCATGCCGTTAAAATCAATGGTTTTTTCCACCGTGCTGTACATATCAAGATACAAAAAGTGCCCAAGGGAAATATCCGCTCCGAGAGATGCGAAAAATTCATCAAAGCGGATTTCGGATTCATCCTCTATTCCAAGCATATTTTTTGCCGCAGGATTTATATGGATAACCTCGCCGTCCTGATTGAACGCCATTACGCCGTCGGTCATACAGCCGATAACCGTTTCAACCTTATCCCGTTCTTCCCCGATCTCCTCAAGTGTCGCTTTGAGTGTTTTTGACATATATCCGAAGGTATTAATAAGCTGTCCTATTTCGTCGTTGGACGCAACCGAGCTTATATGTTCAAACTCTCCCAGGGCGATTTTTTCCGCCTTTGCGGTCAGATTTGAAATAGGTGTTGTGATACTTCTCGAAAGCAAAAAACCGAGTATTGTTGCAAGAAGTATGCCCATTACCAAAGCTTCAAGTATTATTGTGAAGATGTTTCTTGTAATTTCGTAAACCTCTTCCTTTGAGTCACGGATATAAAGAATATACCGTGTTTCGCCGTCCGAATCCGGTATCGGATAAGCATAATCCATGTATCCTACGCCCGAATGTGTTTTATTCCCGACTTTTCCTCCGATTGCCGTAATGATATTATCGGTCTTTGCAAGCTTTTCTCCGCCCAACGAATTTCCGAAGGAATCAAGAACATAATAGTTTCTGTACGAATTAATACCAAGGCGTGCCGAAAAAACCTGCGCAGTCTGAAAAACAGCCTGCTCGGGCTGTTCTTCTGAAAGCGCGGCAGTAAGCCTGTCTGTAAAATCGGCTGTAAGCGCAGCTTCTATCTGGTTTTTAAAATCCTTGTTGTAAAAATCCGCAACACTGTTTATGGTAAATGTACCGATAACGATAATAACCGCCAGTGCCACAAGAAGAAACATTGCAACAAGCTTCCATTGAATACTTTTGAACATAAAGCTTTATTCCTTATTAAAGTAGTATCCCACGCCTCGTTTTGTTATAATATAGGTAGGCGAGCTCGGCTCATCCTCAATTTTTTCGCGAAGTCTTCTGACTGTAACATCAACGGTTCTCACATCGCCGTAATACTCATATCCCCAAACCTTTTCAAGAAGATTTTCACGGGTGAAAATGCGTTCGGGCTGAGTTGCAAGGAATTTGAGCAGTTCAAATTCCCTTAATGTAAGGTCGATTACGGTATCTCCCTTTTTAACCTCGTAGCGGTCGCAGTTTATTGTAAGGTTGCCTGAAACGACAGTACCTGCGGATGCATCGGTTTTTTCCGTGTTTTCGGGCGGAGTTATGCGGCGAAGGTTAGCTTTAATCCTTGCCATAAGCTCACGAACAGAAAACGGCTTTGTAATATAATCGTCCGCCCCGAGCTCAAGCCCCAAAATTTTGTCTACCTCTTCTTCTCTTGCGGTAAGCATGATAATCGGAACGGAAAGCTTTTCTCTGATTTTTTTGCACGCTTCAAAGCCGTCCATTTTGGGAAGCATTATATCAAGCAAAATAAGGTCCGGATTTTCGGAATAAGCCTTGTCAACGCCCTCTGCGCCGTCGTAGGCTTCAACGGTTTCAAAGCCCGACTTTTCAAGATTGAATTTTAAAATGTCAACTATATTTTTTTCGTCATCAACTATAAGTATTTTTCTATCCAAAGATATTCCTCCTCAGTATAGCTGTAATCATACACATTCATTATAACAGAAATATTTCAAAATTACAAGATTTTTTTATTTTTTTGTCAATTTTTTTGTTTTCAGTTATCAAATTTAGTTTAACAGCAACAAAAAAATAATTATTTTGTTCAAATTCATTCATAAAAATTTCTCACTGCTGTTGCGGCCAATGAAGGTATTCGGTCAGATAATGTTCCAAAGTTTTTCTGTTTTCGATGCCGCAATGCTCCATAAGCCGCTTTAAGCGGTATTTAACTCCGTTTACGGATAAGAACGACTGCTCTGCAACGGTCTCGTAGGATTCCTTTTTCAACAGCAGCCTTAATATCAGCCGATCGGTTTCATCCCATGTGCAAAGCAATTTTTCAAGACAAAGCCATGGCGTCAATGACGAATCCTTATAAAAATCAAAGCGATTCTCCTTTGACACGGGAAACGAAACCGAGCTTTCGGTAACCGGAAGAAATTCTGTGGTTTCTCCCGGAATAAGGCTTCCTTTGATACGAATTGTTATACCGGAAATCATAGGGCTTTTCAGTAATCGAAAATATATTGCCACTGCCGCCTTACCGTACTCTTCATAGTGATACTGCACAGAGGTGAGAGAAGGCTTCACAAAAGAAGACAGGCAACCTTTGTGAAAGCTCACAATAAAAAACCTTCTGTAAAGCCCGGGGCGGTACTGCTCCATAAATCGAATCAGAGAAAAGGCTATGGAATCATTGGCACAAATAACAGAATCATAATTGTCTGCTTTTTTAATAAACTCGTTAAAGCAAGCGGCGGAATCGGCATAATTGTAAAACACGTGCCCGGGCATTGCAAATGCTATTTCCTTTGCCAAGTCCATTTGCGAGGACGGGTTAATCCCATAAAGAGCCGTCCGACTCCTTCCCCAGTGATTAAAATAAGTGAGAATTTGCCGCATTGAGGAATATGTATCGGGTACAATGCTGCTTACGGGGGTATCGCAAAGCAAAGGACTTATCAACAAAAGCATGGCATTATGCTCTCGGCGAAGACGGTTTATTGATGAGGTAATCCAATACGGAGTTGAGCCGATTAGCAAAATCAAATCCTTCTCGGAATACTTGTTCTTCCGACTATAGTTGTCCAAAAAAATTCTTTTCTGCTTTGCCTCCGCTATTACGCTTTTTGAAATACTGTCGTACCAAGGACTGCCCTTGTATGACGGTTCTGTCAAAATATAAATTCCCATACCCCGTTTTCCTCCGATTCAACCTGCAATCGTCCGACTGATTTTGTTATGTTATCTTCAACTCTTGCTTTCTATAATTATTCTACCACAGATTTCTTTGATTTGCAATTTTAAAAAGACAGTTATTTTTGTTTTTATCGGCAGTTTTTTCTTGCTTGACAGTATACGGAAGAAAAAATATAATAGTGTCACTGTTATACTTAAGGAGTGAAAAATTTTGAAAAGAACTGTTTTTTTACTGTTGACGGCAATTTTACTGCTCACCGTAACACCGACATCGGCAGAAGAGCTGAAATCCTACACCCAAACCACCGTTGTTTACGAAGCGGATTTTCAGTCGGATCTGAATAGCTGGAAAAAGGTGTCGGGAACAGAGCCGACAATTTCTCAAAATGCACTGTATGCAGAAACCCTTTCTTCCGAGCAAGAAGACGGAAGCTATATATTACCACAGACCAGAATCAAGTCTCCTTCTCTCAATTTGCAGGTGTTTCCGGGAAGAAAGTACACTCTCAGCGAAACCCACAGAAAAGTTTACGGAGAGAACGCTGTCTCAAGCGCTCCGGTTACATTGCTCAACGGAGTTGTTCTGAACAATACCCAGGTGGACTATTCGACCGATAATATAAATTACTCAACAACCGTTACAAATCAGCATTATTGGTATCCGTCCTTAACCTTTGAGGATATTACCGTTTCACAAGATTACCGGTGGAAAAAGGACGGCGTTTCCGATCTGAAAATCTCAGAGGTATTTTTCATTATTTTTCATAAAAATGCTCAGGCAAGCGATGTGTGGGGCGGAAAAATGGGATATTATCTGAAAAATTTCAAAATTTCGGAAACTATCACATATCACGAAATCTCCGTCGGAATTTCAGGCTCGGGAACCGTTTCGGTTGAAAAGGCCGATGCGGACGGCAAGAACGCATTGAACGGCGAGCTTACAAACGGTCAAATCTTCGCCGCCGAGGAGGGCACATCTCCGGTGCTGACTTTAACTCCGCAAGAAGGGTACCGCCTTAAAAATGTGGTAATCAACGATAAATCAACAGAGTATAATTCGGAGCGGCAGATTGCCATAACCCTTTCCTCGGTTTCAGAACCCAAGAAGGTGGAAGCGGTGTTTGAAGAAATTCCTGCCGAACCTGAAATGCCACATATGTCTGTCGATCCCTATTTAATCGAAGGGGAAATGGACGGGCAGTATTGCGTAACCGCATATTCCACCGTTTTCGGAAGCTCGGACTGGAACTTGACGAAATACGGAATTAATCTTTATCACGGAAGCGACAGTCTGTTCCTTCCGGGGATTGAAGGGCTGACAAACGGAAAATTCGGCATTAAAATGTACGGACAAGCGTTTGTCCCCGGGGAAACCTATCAAATCGAATCGACGGCAACCTTTAAAAACAGTCGGGGAGAGAATTTGACGGTATTCGGAGAGGAACGAAAAAGCACTACCGTAACCAAAAGCAGCACTCTTGAGAATGCCGAAATTTGCACATTTTATCAAAACAAGCCTGCGGCGGTTTCCTTGACCTTTGATTCAAACACGCTGTCTCACGGGCAAATGTACGACAGCGTTTTACAGCAATACAATATGAAGGGAACCTTTTTGGCGGTTGTAAACTGGATGAAAAAGGATCTTGCGAGCTGGAATCAAATGGTAAACGCAGGCAGACTTGACATATGCAATCATTCCGTCAATCACGATGTTCGGTATGCGTCTGCAACCGCGGCAGAGCTTGAGGCGGATATTTCGGGAGCTCATGCACAGCTTTGCGAAATGTTCCCGCAACTGCCGATTTTAACCTTCGGAGCTCCGTGGGGAACCACAACCGATGCGTCTATTGCGGAAATGAAAAAGCTCCACTACGCAAACAGAAAGGCGGGCGGAAATAAGCCTGCTCCGTCAGATCCTACAGAAGCTGAATGGTTTGTGCTTCCGTGCTATTCGGTTCAGAGCACCGTTACCTCACAGCAAATGAACGGCTGGACGGATACGGCTATAAGCCAAAACGGCTGGGCAATCGAAATGTATCACGAAATCGAGGATGCTTCCGAATCAAGCTATACATACGGCACAACCAAGCAGACCTTCTCGGAACACATGGCATACATTAACAGCAAGCAAAACGAGATTTGGTGCGGAAGCTTTCAGGATGTTACAGCTTATATCCGGGAACGGCAAAACGCAACAGTTTCCGTTACCGAAAAAGACAGTCATCATGTTTTGGTCACCCTCACGGATTCCTTGCCGGACAATCTGTTTTTCCACCCCTTAACGCTGAAAATCAATGTGCCGGAGCACTGGAGCGGAAATGTTCTCTGCACTCAGGGAAGCAGTGAACAGACAAAATCGGTAGTTACGGAAAACGGCAAAAATTATGTCTATGCGGATATTATTCCCGACGGAGGAGATGCCACTCTCGCATTGGAATAAATCTGCACACTAATTAATCTTTTCAGTTCCTGAACGAAATTTCATTTCAAAATTAAAAAATAAGATTGACTTCCGCCGTCAGATGCGGTATAATGTCTGCAAAAGAGAGAATTGTCCTTACTCATTTATGCCGATCAATGGCGGCGGAACGGAGATTTTATTATGATTAAAGGTCTTGAAATTTTATCGGGAAGCTTTGGGATATTCAATCATTTTTTGTATTCGGAGCAAAACAACCCCGAAAGTATAACCAACAAAAACGGTCGTGAAATTAATTGGAATGAGCTTGTAGACAGCATAGATACGGAAAAAATAGCTTACAATGTAAACTCCGTCGGAGCAAAATATTATTTCTTAACCCTTATGCAGGGGCGCAAATATATGTGCTCCCCGAATGAAACCTTTGACAAAATCGCCGGCACAAAGCCGGGGGAGGCTTGTTCCTATCGTGATTTACCCCTTGATATGCATAAGGCGCTTTCAAAATACGGCATTAAGCTGTTCTTGTATTACACCGGGGACGGTCCCTGGAAGGACGAGGAAGGCAAAAGGTTCGGGTTTTCAGCTCCGAGAAAGAACATAAGCGAAGACTTTGTTCAAAAGTGGGCTTCTGTTTTGGAAGAATATGCGGTAAGATACAAGGATATTGTAAACGGCTGGTGGATTGACGGCTGTTATGCGGACAAAATAGAGGGCTTCGGTTATACCGAAAATATGCTGGACTATTATTACAAAGCTGTAAAAAAGGGAAATCCCGAGGCGGCAGTAGCCTTTAACGACGGTGTGAAGGACAGGCTTATCAAATATTATAAAAACGAAGATTTCACCGCCGGAGAATTCAATAATTTCAATGTTTTCCCCGAGGATAAATTCACGGACGGGGCGTTAAGTCATGTGCTTATATCTCTCGGCAAGGCTCCCAATCCCGAAAAGCCCTGGGAAGGCTGGGCAAAGCCGGGACTTTGCACCACGAAGCAAAAGCTGGTAGAATACATCGGTAAGGTTACCGAAATGGGGGCTTGCGTGACGATAGACATACCGCTTTTTTCAGACTCGTCTTTTGATAAAGAGCAAATGGATGCTCTTAGCGGCATTTTAAAATAGCATATGACGAAAAAGACGATTATGCCCGTTTTGCACGCTTACTTCCGTCGTCTGCACGAAGCTTAAGGCAGATTTGCCCATAACATCCTCGGCAGTTTACGGACATCTTGGAAAAGTGCAAGCAAAATAATCAAACATAATCCTCTCATAAAGTCATATGCTTTAAAAAATATATCAAATATCTTTTTGGTAACATTTTAAAAACTACTGTTACATACAGTTATTCATATTTTAAACTCATATCTTTTGTTCTTTTCGGCATCAAATTCGATAAATCCGTCTTTTACGAAATCAGCAAAATATCCTTCTCCCAAATATATCCTGCATTTCCCGCCCGATTTTGCAAGCACCTCAAGCTTTTTGACCTTCTTTCCCTTCCATTCGAGAGAAACTTCAAAATTGCCTCGGGCTGTAAGAGCCGAAAAGCTTCCGTCTTCCCATTCGTCCGGAAGTGCGGGAAGAATATGGATATATCCCTCATGGCTTTGTATAAGCATTTCCGCAATTCCTGCAGCAGCACCGAAGTTACCGTCAATCTGAAACGGCGGATGCATATCCCAAAGATTGCTTGCAGTGCATTTGGTAAGAATCATTTTCAAAAGATCAAAAGCACGATTTCCGTTTTTTACTCTTGCCCACGCATTTATCTTGTGTGCGGTCGACCAGCCGGTAGACTCGTCTCCCCTTTTGTTAAGGCTTACCTCTGCCGCCTTTATCCATTCGGGAGTGTTGCGGTTTATTACCGTTCCGGGGTAAAGTCCTATTAAATGAGAAATATGTCTGTGATGATATTCTCCTATGTCACCGTAATATTCCTCTTCCCTGAACTCCTTTATCTGCCCTGATTTTCCTACAATAACAGGATCCAGTTTTTTAATGTCCGACTTTATCTTTTCAACAAATTCGTCACTCTCACCCAAAATTTCTGCCGATTTTAAAGTATCGCTGTAATTTTCATATACCATCTGTTGATCAAAAGCACAGCCTGTTGTATAGTAATGGCTTCCGTTATGTACCTGCTCCGGAGATGCCGAATATTTAACAAGAAGCTTATCCTCTACAGGTATCATAACCTTTGAAAGGAATTTCGACATTGAAAGTATTGCAGGATATGAAATGTTTTTTAATATTTCCTTATCCATTGTAAAAGCATAATAATCCCAGAAAAGCTTAGTGGTAAAAGCACCCGTACCGGGGCCTGAATGGCCGCGAAAAGGCTTATCCATTCCGAAAATTGTGTAGAGCCACGCACCTGTTCCTATAATCCATCCGTCCTCACCCGGTTGTTCAGAATGATTTTCTGGGAAGTATTCTTTGACATACTCGGCAGCAAGCTCCTCCGCCAGCGGCTTATACGCTTTAAAATATTCGGCATACGGCTCGAACATATCAATAAGATTTGTATTGAATGCAGGCCAGTAATTCATCTGAACATTTATGTTGTGCCAGTATCCCGCAGACCACGGAGCACTGTCATATTTATTCCATGTACCCTGCAGATTTGCAGGATAGGTTCCCGGTCTTGACGAAGCTATAAGAAGATACCTTCCGTATTGGAAATAAAGCTCCTCCAGATACCTGCTTCTTTCGCCTTCTTTATATTCTTTCAGCAGCTCATCTGTCGGAATATCCTCTTCCTTTCCGCCCAAATCCACACTCGCACGCTCAATTATAGGGCTATAATCCTCTTCATGTCTTTTTAAAAGCTCACTGTAGCTGTATCTTTTCGCATCCGCTATAATACCCGATACCCTGTCATGCGGATGTTCATATGGTGCGAGCTTTTTTCGGGGGTCTTTTTCGGTGAATACACGGCTTTCCATTTTATAATTTGTTCCCACTGCCATGATTATTACAGCACTGTCGGCATTTTTTATTTCTATTGTCTTTCTCTTTGAAATAAGCTCTCCGCCCTCTGTGTGCACATATATTATTCCCTCATATTTAATACGGTAATACTCCATTTCACCGCCGATTGTGATTGTATCACCCGAAACGCTTACCTTTGCGGTCTTTCCCATTCCGTCTCCCTCTTCAAAAAGATAAGACTTTACATATGGTATTTCGGGACGTAGCACAAAAGAAAGTCCGCCGGGCTTATTGCATGAAAGCTTGGTGACAAATACTTTATCGGGATAGCTTGCAAAATGCTCCCTTTTAAAATGTACTCCGTTACAGTCATATTCCGTATATGCAACCGCATTGTTAAGACAGAGTCCGCGTTTGTAGTTTTCAACATTTTCATGTTCAAAATCAAGATAGATGTCACAGAAATTGTTAAGTCCGCCGTTTCCTTTGGAGTATGGATTACAAAGACTGTTTTCGGTTATCTGCATTCTTTCCTCTTTAGCTCTTCCGAAAATGTTCACTCCCATATATCCGTTTCCCAAAGGCAATGACCACTTTTCCCAGCCATCATCCGAAATATCGTTACCATGATTATAAATTGAAAAATTTTCATTTCCGAACGGTGCTTCCTTTTTATACCGGAGTTCATATTTTTTCATTCATCGTCACCCTTTTTTTAAATTGCAGTTGGATTATATCAAGCACTCCGCCCGCGAAACTAAATTTGGCGGTGGCTTCTTTAATCCTCTGCCTCGGCTGTTTCCGATTTTTTTTCGGGTTTTTGAGATTCTTCCGGTTAGTCCTTTTTATCTTCCGAATCTTTTCCTATCTCGACAATCTTGGGAATTTGCGAGTAACGGCTTGTTGAAATTTTAACCGTACTTTTTTCAGCGCCGTCTATGTTTATTGTTTTATAGGTTTCAACAACACAGCCGTCAGATCCGTTTTGCTTTATTCGTTTTTCGCCCGGGGATAGATCCTCGGTCTCGATTTCCTTGGTTTCATAAGGAATTGTTTCAATTTTCTTGTTTGATATTTCAACTTCCTTTGAAGGCTCGGTGTTTGTGCCGATCAGCCTTATTTTGAGTACGCCGCCGCTTGCCGTCGCCTCGATTTTCAGCGGATAATCCGTTGAATTTGAGAACTTGAAATCTATATACGGTGTAGCAATCGTTGCGTCCATTCCGTAAGGAACATACCCAACCGGCATGGAGTGGTTAACCCTCTCCACAACCTTCAAATCCGCAAAAAGCACTGCACAATAAAGGGTTGAAGAGCCCTGACATATTCCTCCGGCAACACCGGTTGCGACCTCTCCGTCCGCATAAACGGGCGCATCGACATATCCTTCCTCATAGGTTCCGTTGCCTACCGTCCCCACATATGAAAAAACCTCTCCCGGAAGAAGCTCCGTTCCGTTAAGCTTTGAGGAAGCAAGCTCGAGATTTTTCGCTCTTCCGGTATTCCCAACCGTATATGACGATGAGTAACTGCTGAGCTCATCGCAATACAGCTTTGAACTCAATTCATCGCTTTTTACATCGGGCTTTGTTGCCACTATCGGAATGAAGGCCTCGCCGCCCTTTGCCTTGTCAAGAATTTTCTGTGCGGTTTTTATATTGAAATCCACACCGATTTTACTGTCGGTTACAACAATTTTGCCGTTCTCATCCCTTGCAAAGCCTGCATTTTCAGGCTCGCAAGCAAATATTTTGTGAAGCCTTTCCGCAGAAAATACGGTTGGATCGCAATCCGATATTTCAACCTCTATCCTGCTGCTTTTTCCTATGAAAATGCAATCGTATAATTTGTCTTTCAGATTTTTGCGATCAATTCCCTTGCCTCTTTTTCCCGGAATAACAACAATCTGTTCCGGCTCAACAACATAATTTGCCGGTAAATACGGATTTTCAATATTCCTTGTAAACGGTTCCAAAACATCGGTAAGAGCGTCATCATTTACATCTATCACCGCTCTGACCTCATGCCCGAAAAGCTTGGCTAAAAGCAGTTTTTTAAGCCTCGAAAGCGCAGAACCGCTTTTTCCGTAGTCAAACACTTTGTCAACCGTTTCGGAAACATTTATTTCGGGAGAGAGCTCATCGGTGCTTACACTCACGGTTTCCTCCCCGCAAATAAGCTCAATATCCTTGTTATCCAATTTTTCGGGAAGATTATCTCTTATCTTCTGTCTTGCATCCACCCTTGTCATTTCGCCCACATCAATACTAAGTACCGAAACGCCGTCCGCCACCGTTTTGTCGTTGCCGAGCAAAACCAAAGAATAAACAACGCTCCCAAAAACAAGCAGTGCCGCCGCAATAATTATTATCCATCTTAATTTATGAGTCTTAATTTTTGACATTACCGTAAACCTTCTCAGTATTCGTTTTTAAGAAACGGAATTATAAATGATGTTGTCTGAAAACGAAAGCTTCTCCAATCGCCGCGGTCTTCGCCTTCGGATTGAAGCTTTTCCGATATTTGCTCCAAAAATTGAAGATCCGCTTCCGCAAAATCACTTATCTCATTCTGCGTTGCGTCCTTCAATATCGTGCCCGATACTTCCTTCATCCAGAACACGAACGAATAAAAATCAATATGCTCATCGTGATAGCTTATATCATATTTCACCGCACCGAGAAAACGCTTCAGTTCAACATTTACGCCAAGCTCTTCACTTATTTCACGGTATAATGCGGATAAGACATCCTCTCCGAAACGGATCCCGCCAGTAGGAATTCTGTAAATACCGTCCGGATAGATATTGTTTCTTATGACGACAAATTTCCCGTTTTTGCGTTCAAGAGCAAATGCAACCTCTCCGCAACGATCGGTTCGGATTGTTCTTTTGAAGGAATTAAAAAACTTCTTGCTTTTAAAATCCAGCTCAACGCATTTCAGAACGGCGTTTCCGCCGAACCGGCCGTTAAGCTTTTCAAATTGTTCCGACATTCTGTTCAGCGTAAACACCTCCTAAATCTTTATTATTATATTATACATCAAAATATTGATTATGTAAATACAATTTTCAATAATTAATTTTACTGTAATAAAACCTGTTTTAACCAAATACACTCAAAAAAGGGGGTGGCAAGGATGAAAAGAGGCTTCAAAAGCGTGGCTTTTGTGATTAAAAAAAGGCAGCTTGCGGTTATTTCCGTCTTAATTCTGATAATATTGACGGCAAGAATAAGCTTTCGTGTTCCCTGCAGCCTATTTGTTTTTCGTACCGCTCTTTTGTGCATGGACAACTCCGAGGGAATACTTTCAAACTATAAAGCCCTTTTCGCAAGCTCCAACATAGTATTTGCGGCAGCATCCGAATCCCGAAAACCCATAAAAGAGCTTAAGACAGAACCCCCGGAAGAAGAACAGGAGGCTCCTGCCTCTGCGCCTGCCTCGAAAGCGATTTCAATCCCGTCAATCGGAACGCAAACAAAAAATCACACGAGCTTTTCGGTTGATGCCGATGCCCTGTCCGAAGAAAGCCTTGATTTTATCCCGATTGAGCTCAATTCAACGCTTCCGCAGGTTCTTATTCTTCATACGCACACCACCGAAAGCTTTGAAGGCTCCGATCGCACGGACGATGAAGAAAAAAATGTTGTTGCAGTAGGAAATGTCATAGAGAGCGTTCTTTTGGAAAGGGGCGTAAATGTAATTCATTGCAAAACCGTGCATGATTACGACTACAACGGTTCATACTTAAGGAGCTACGAAAGCGCCGAAAGTATTCTCTCCGAAAATCCGTCCATAAAGATTGTTCTTGATGTTCACCGTGACGGTATTACATACGAGGACGGCTCGGGGCTGAGGGTAACCGCCGATATTAACGGAGAAACAGAGGCTCAGATAATGCTTGTAATAGGTACCGACGAAGGAGGCCTTTATCATCCGAACTGGCGGCAAAATCTTTCATTGGGGCTTAAAATTCAAAGGAGCATGAACGAAAAATATCCGGGGCTTGCAAGGCCTCTCGATTTGCGCACAGAAAGATTTAACCAAAACCTTTCTCCCGGCATGATGATAGTGGAATGCGGCGGAAACGGCAACAGCCTTGAAGAAGCAAAACTCGGCGCCGCATCGTTTGCGGATGCGCTTTTTGATGTGATTACGGCTTGAAATCCGCCAAAAACTCTAAAAAAATTAATTTTTTTCAAAAAAATGCTTGATTTTTTGAAAATAATGTGTTAAACTATGTGTTATGAATGAATAGGTATCGGGAGGTGAACGATTTGCCTAATACAGTTTCTGCGATTAAAAAGGTTAGAGTTATAAAAACCAAAACTATCAGAAATCAGATGATTAAGTCTGCATTGAAGACAGCTCTTAAGAATTTTGATGCTGCACTCGAATCGGGTGACGCAGAGGTTAAGACAGCTGCTTTTAAGCTTGCTGTAAAGAAGCTTGACCAGGCTGCCGCAAAGGGTATTCTTCATAAGAATAATGCTGCACACAAAAAGGCTCAGCTCGCAACCAAGCTTGCAAAAGCGTAAATATTTAACTAACCTTAAACAACCGACTTTTTCGGTTGTTTTTTGTTTTTTGACGCTTAACAAAGCATTGACAATGTATGGATTTTATTGTATAATATGGGCATATTATAATATTGGGAGATGTAAAATTATGAAAAAACTGATCGTACTTATTCTGGCGTTATGTATGGCGTCCGCAAGCGTGTGTTATGCAGACCAAAAGGTCTCAAGCTTTGATGACGGTGTGGCGTTTTTCCTCTCGGAGGACTGGGAAAGGCTTTCCGGCGAAAGCTTCGGATTCAAGTATAAAACTACTGACGAGCAATTTGTTATAACCTCCTGCAACATAGGATATACTATGGCTGATGTTACCGAGGATTATCTTCGCAATTTTTGCGAAAACAAGTACAGCGACGACAGACTTGCGGCATATATTCCCGGTGCGCCTATCGTGACAGCAAAAACCGAATCTATCGTTGACAGAATGGAGTATTACGGAGGGCGCCTGTATTACAGATATGAAAAGGCTTGCGAAGTATCCGGAAAAAAATATTATTTCACTACCTTGCTGACGGTGGAAAACGGAAGAATATACGAGGTTATTTACACAAGAAACAGGGTTGACAACCATTTTTCCGATATTGAGACTATGCTCGAAACCATTGATTATTCAAACGGAGCAATAAAAATCCTTGTAAATGCCAGCCCGGTAGAATCCGACAGTACCCCTCTTATTATAGATGACAGGACTGTCGTTCCGATTCGTGCAATAGCCGAAAGCATGGATTACAAGGTTTCATGGGATCCCGATAAACAACTTGTAACACTTGTGGAAAAAACCGGTGCGGTTACTCTTGAGCTTTATGTAAACAAAAATGTTGCGTATCGCAACGGCGAAGAAATCATGCTCGATGTTCCGCCCGTTATAAGGAACAGCAGAACTTATCTGCCTGTTCGTGCAGTTGCGGAGGCAATGTACGCAACCGTAAAATGGAAGGCAGAGTCAAAAGAAATCATTATACTTACCAAATAAGGGAGGAACCAAAAATTGTGTACTGCGGCTTGTTTTAACGATAACGGTCTTTATTTCGGAAGAACGCTGGATTACGAGTTTTCATACGGCGAGGAAATTGTTATACTCCCGAGAAACAAAGAAATCAAATTCTTTTACGAAGGGACTCCGAAAAGTTGCTATGCAATAATCGGTACGGCTCATGTCGAAGGCAATTACCCAATGTTTTACGATGCCGCAAACGAATGCGGTCTGTGTATGGCAGGGCTTAACTTTGTGGGTAATGCAAGGTACAACGAGTTTAAACAAAATGCAAAAAATGTTGCACAGTACGAATTCATAATATGGATTTTAAGGCAATGCAAAAGCGTTTGCGAAGCAAAAGAGCTTCTCCGGAATACAAACATTACGGACAAGCCCTTCAGTGATAAATTGCCGGCGGCACAGCTTCATTGGATGATTGCCGACAAGAGCGAATGTATTACGGTCGAATCAACAAAGGACGGCTTAAACATCTATGAAAACCCCACGAATGTTATGACAAACAATCCGCCGTTTCCGTTTCAGATGTTCGCCCTCAATAACTATGCTTCCCTTTCTCCAAAACAGCCGGAAATTAATTTTGGCAGCGAGCTTGATATTAAGCTTTACAGCCGCGGTATGGGTGCAATCGGGCTCCCGGGAGATTGGTCTTCGGGCTCGAGATTTGTGCGTGCGGCATTTGTAAGAGCGAATTCCTCACCTCAGAATGATGAGCAAGGCTCGGTCGGAAGGTTATTTCACATATTGGGCTCTGTTAATCAGGTCAAGGGATGCTGTGATGTTGACGGAAAATACGAATACACAATATACACCTCGTGCATAAGTGCGGATAAGGGCATTTATTATTATAAGACATATGACGGTCATCGAATTTGTGCGGTCGATATGCACAAAGAAAATCTCGATTCGGCAGAGCTTATAAGATTCCCCATGATTGACACTTTTAATGCAGAATTTCTCAATTAATGCAAGTTTATAAGACAAATCATGCAAAATTGTCCGATTTTATACACAAATTTAAGCTCTAAAATATATCTTTTGCACAATATTACAAACAGATTACGCATTTTTCTTGACACGACGCAAAAATTGTGTTAACATTTTGTTAACAAGTAATCTTATAGAAAGAGGTAATCGTATGAAAAAGTTTTTAAAAGTTGTAAGCATTGTTACGGTTTTCGCGGTACTTTTGACATGCTTCGCAGGCTGCGGGAAGAAAGAATCTTCCGACGCAATCAAAATCGGTGCAATCGGTCCGATTACAGGCGGCGCTGCCATTTACGGACAGGCAGTTAAGAACGGAGCGGAAATCGCTCTTGAAGAAGTTAACGCTAAGGGCGACCTCAAGTTTGAACTCAAATATGAGGACGATGAAAACGATGCCGAAAAAGCGGTAAACGCATACAACAAGCTTAAGGACTGGGGTATGCAGATTTCTCTCGGTACAGTTACAACACAGCCCTGTATCGCAGTTTCCACAGAGCTTGATGCTGACCGCATTTTTGCAATCACTCCTTCCGCTTCTTCCACAGATGTTCTCGGAGGACAGCCCGACGAAAACGGAAATGTTACAATTCAGCGTAAAACATCAATGTTCCAGATGTGCTTTACAGATCCTAACCAGGGTGTTGCATCCGCAGAATACATCAAAGAACAGAACCTCGGTTCAAAAATCGCTGTAATCTATAACAACTCTGACGCTTATTCAACAGGTATTTATCAGAAGTTCCAGTCTGAAGCAGATAAGCAGGGACTTGAAATCGTATGCGTAAAGACATTTACCGACGATTCCGCAAACGACTTCAACTCACAGCTTTCCGAAATCAAGGCTTCGGGCGCTGACCTTCTGTTCCTTCCTATTTACTATACACCTGCTTCTCTTATCTTAAAGCAGGCAAAGGCAATGCAGTATGAACCTAAGTTCTTCGGCGTTGACGGTATGGACGGTATTCTTACACTCGAAAACTTCGACACTTCCTTGGCAGAAGGCGTAATGCTTCTTACTCCCTTCACAGCCGATGCAGAAGACGAGCTCACAAAGAACTTCGTTGCTAAATATGAAGAAAAATTCGGCGAAACACCTAACCAGTTTGCTGCCGATGCTTATGACTGCGTTTACGCAATCTACGAGGCTTGCAAGGCTGAAGGTATTACAGCTGACATGAGCGCAAACGACATTTGCGAAAAGCTCATTGCAAGATTCACTTCAAGCGACTTCTCCTTCAACGGTCTTACAGGTGATAATATGCACTGGTCCGAAACAGGTGAAGTTTCAAAGGCGCCTAAGGGTATGGTTATTAAAGAAGGCGTTTATGTAGGTATGTAATTTGTGCAATCACTGTCACAATATTATTGCCAATTTAGTTGTCAAACGAAAATAGAGGAGACATTTTGTTCTCCTCATTTTCTGCTTATAGGAATTTTGCGAGCCGTATTTTGAGGCTTCGCTTATTCACTCTCAGTTATGATTTGAGGTACAACAAATGACTTTTATTTCTAATTTGATTAACGGTATAAGCCTGGGCAGTGTCTATGCCATCATTGCTCTGGGATATACAATGGTCTACGGTATAGCAAAAATGCTTAACTTTGCACACGGCGATGTTATCATGGTAGGCGCATATGTTTCGTTCTGCACTACGGCATATCTCGGCTTACCTCCCATCGTTTCGGTTTTGTTTGCTATGATTGTTTGTACCATACTTGGCATACTCATTGAAGGCTTGGCATATAAGCCTCTGAGACGAGCTACATCCCTGGCGGTTCTTATCACGGCTATCGGTATGAGCTATTTCCTTCAAAATGTCGCATTGCTTATATGGGGAAGCGCACCAAAGGTATTTGGCAGCGTTGTTCCCTTTGGTTCGTTATCGCTTTTTGACGGAAAGCTCATTGTAACCGCAGAATCAATTCTCACGGTTGCTGCCTGCATAATAATCATGGTTTGTCTTGTGTTCTTTACCAAAAAGACAAGAATGGGCAAGGCAATGCGTGCCGTTTCTGAGGATAAGGACGCGGCAGAGCTCATGGGAATCAATGTTAATGTTACAATTTCCGTAACCTTCGCAATAGGAAGTGCGCTTGCCGCAATCGCCGGAGTTCTTCTTTGCTCCGCTTATCCCACGCTTGTGCCTACAACAGGTTCAATGCCGGGTATCAAGGCATTCACCGCCGCTGTTTTCGGAGGTATCGGCTCAATTCCCGGCGCTATGATCGGCGGAATTTTACTCGGTATTATCGAAATTTTCAGTAAATCATATATTTCCACTTCCCTGTCGGATGCAATCGTGTTTGCGGTTTTAATCGTGGTTCTGCTTGTGAAACCGACCGGAATTCTCGGAAAGAAAATTACGGAAAAGGTGTGAGGTGTGAATCATGAATAAACTTAAAAATTTGAATAAATCCACCTTGACAAACATCAAATCCTACGGGCTTATTATTATTGCCTTTGCTATTCTTTTCCCGCTTCAGGAATTGGGATACATAAGCAATTCCATAAGCGGTCAGCTTGTTCCGATTTGCACATACATTGTTATGGCAATCTCTCTTACACTCACAGTCGGCTTCTTAGGCGAGCTCAGTCTCGGCCATGCGGGTTTTATGAGCGTGGGTGCTTTTACGGGAGTAATTGCGGTGGCTTGCATTAAGGATACAGTGACCTCGCCCGCAATTCAGCTGTTGATTGCAGTTATTGTCGGCGGAATATTTGCAGGAATTGCAGGCCTTTTAATCGGAATACCGGTATTGAGACTCAGAGGCGACTATCTTGCTATTGTAACGCTTGCATTCGGTGAAATTATAAAAAATATAATCAACTGTATATATGTCGGCGTTGACAAGTCAGGTCTTCATGTTAATATGACGGGCATTGACCGGCTCGGTCTTGAAAACGGCAGAGTTATACTGAACGGTCCGCAGGGTGCGGTCGGAATTACAAAGATTGCAACATTTACATCCGGCATAATTCTTATTATCTTCACGCTGTTTATTGTGCTTAACCTTATAAACAGCAAGGTAGGAAGAGCAATAACCGCAATCCGCGATAACCGCATTGCCGCAGAATCTGTCGGCATAGGTATTACAAGATATAAGCTTACGGCGTTTATCACATCGGCTTTCCTTGCAGGAATGGCAGGGGCTATGTATGCCATGAACTTCTCCACAATCGCCGCTAAGAAATTCGATTTCAACACATCAATTCTTATACTCGTGTTCGTCGTGCTCGGCGGTATGAGCAATATTCCGGGAACGATAATAGCAACCGCAGCTCTTTATATGCTGCCTGAGCTTTTGAGAGGTCTTGCGGATTACAGAATGCTTATATACGCAATAGTTCTTATCATAGTGATGCTTCTCACAAACAGTGAAAAAGCAAAGCAAATGCGAGAAGTGATTGCATTTAAGCTTAAAAACAAAAAGAATTCAGGACGGGAGGTAAATTAGTATGTCAAAGATGGTACCGGTTCCGAGCCATTCCATTGTCCCGGAACGCGATGTAGACAAGCCTCCGATTTTGGAAACGCATCATCTCGGAATAGATTTCGGCGGACTTACCGCGGTTGACGATTTTACCCTCACGGTGGGAAGAACGGAAATCGCAGGACTTATCGGTCCCAACGGCGCAGGAAAGACAACGGTTTTTAACCTGCTGACGAATGTTTACAGCCCCACACGCGGCGACATTATGCTTGACGGACATTCGACCGCAAGAAAAACAACCGCTCAGGTCAGCCGTATGGGTATCGCAAGAACATTCCAGAACATCAGACTCTTTTCTGATATGACGGTTATTGACAATGTTAAGGTAGGACTTCACAATTCGCTTGAGCAGTCATTGTTTTCGTCCTTCACGCATATGTTTGGCTACAGAAAATCGGAAAAGGCTTCAGACGCAAAGGCACTTGAGTATCTTGACTTTTTCGATATGGCGGACTTTGCGAAGCAAAAAGCCGGCTCCCTCCCCTACGGAGAACAGAGAAGGCTTGAAATTGCACGAGCTCTCGCAACCAACCCGTCAATCATATTGCTTGACGAACCTGCCGCCGGCATGAATCCGTCGGAAACATCCGAGCTTATGCAAAACATACGCCGTATAAGGGATGAATTTCACATTGCGGTTATGCTTATCGAGCATGATATGAGCCTCGTTATGAATGTGTGCGAAGGAATTTGCGTTCTTGACCACGGTAAGATTATCGCTAAGGGCTCGCCGGAGGAAATTAAGAATAATCCTAAGGTTATAGAAGCATACCTCGGCAAGAAAACGGAGGCGTAGCTTATGTTAAAGGTTGATAATATTAATGTATATTATGGGCAAATCCATGCTCTGAAAGATGTTTCCATCGAAGTAAACGAAGGGGAAATCGTAGCTCTTATCGGCGCAAACGGCGCAGGAAAATCAACTACTTTAAGAACCATTTCGGGGCTTCTCCGTTCAAAAACAGGTTCAATCACCCTTTTTGATGAGGATATTTCAAAAACGGATGCCTGCAAGCTTGTTTCAAGAGGTCTTGCACATGTCCCGGAAGGCAGAAGGGTTTTCTTGCAGATGACGGTACTTGAAAACCTTGAAATGGGAGCCTTCACAAATCCTTCAAATGTTAAGGAAGGTATTGCGGAGGTGTTTGAACGCTTCCCAAGACTTAAACACAGAAAGAACCAGATTGCCGGCACGCTCTCCGGCGGTGAACAGCAGATGCTTGCAATGGGCAGAGCTCTTATGAGCCGCCCGAAAATTCTGATGCTTGACGAGCCTTCAATGGGACTTGCTCCTATACTGGTTCAGCAGATTTTTGATATTATAAGAGAGCTTCACGAAGCAGGCGCAACAATTCTGCTCGTTGAACAAAACGCCGAAATGGCACTTAATATTGCAGACCGTGCATATGTTTTGGAATCCGGAAAAATTAAGCTTTCCGGAACCGGAAAAGAGCTTGCACAAAGCGACGAAATTAAAAAAGCATATCTCGGCGGCTGATGAAAAACCGTAATACAAAAACTCGCCCATGGCATTTTCAGGCATGAGCGAGTTTTTTTATCTGCCTTCAGGTACAGAAATTGATTTTTTTATATGCAAATTGTTTTTATATATGTTATACTCGGCTTTGCTGATAACAATGTACCATTTTTAGCACATAATATATTGTATAATTATGATGAAAGCTTATTCTTTTACAATAAACAACGGGGTTGTTGTGCTTGCCTTTACTAAAATTTTATCGGTGTTTTTATACTTCTCGCCGGTAATTAAGTTTACATAGTTTCCCGTATCTCTGAGATTGATTTCAATATCTCCTGTCTCGGACGGGAATATTCCGATAAAACGATTGTCGCCGTAGACGGTGTTTCCGGCCGGAGCATATGCGTAACAGCCTGCCATATCCGTTATTTTTCTCAGTTCAAGACGAGATATAAACGGCTTGGTATTTATGATGTTTATGCCTCCGTTTGCGCGTTTTATCAAGCCCGTACGCACATTTTCGCCGTCACATACTATCGGCTTCGTTTCTGCGGTTTTTGAAATTGTTATTGACGGGAAAGAATAATTTTCGTTAATCGGCTCAACTTTTGCCCCTGCAAAGTCCTCTACATTATCAAGGCTTACACCCGTTTCGGAAATGATACCCGATGCATAGTTGAACATCAACATTTTATCAGAAGGGATATTTTTTACAAATTCCCTTGTTTTTTTGTCGATTTTGAATGTGTATGCAAATATTATCAGTTTGTATTGACTTAAATCCAGTTCATTAAGGTCGCTTAGGCGATAAACATCCGTCAGGCAGCCTGTCATATGCAGTTCGCAGAGAAAATCCTCCATAAATCCGCGTCTTAATTCTCTGCTTATATTCATGTGATAAATTGATTCATCGTCTACAATCATCAAAACATCGCTTTTACTTGTTTTCTGTTTTGATCTGATAAGATTATTTGCTTTGACAAGAAACGAAAACTCGTCCATTATCTCCTTGCTGTCGAACCAACCGCCGCCCAGGTCCATCCACCAGAAACCGGAATCGTCCGCAAGATTTTTTGACAGCTCGCGCCAGAAAACCGTTCTTGTTGTGTTAATATCCACCGAGGTCTTTTCGTGGTCTGCGCCACGCGAAAGATGCGTTCTGTTGTCAAGCTCATCGAGCCAAATCTTTTTTCGATTTATTGACTGTGTGGCAGAAAGCACTCCGCCCGGATCTCCGACTTCTTTTCTGTAATATGATTTCGGAGCGGCAAAGAAATCAATATACGGAGAATCAAGAAGCCTGTCAATCGCAAGATGTCCTGTATATGCCGAATTATCGACGTGTATGAAATAACCGTAAAAGGCGCCCACAAGCTTATCGGCAGTTCTTTCTTTCACTGTTTTTCCGAAATGTTCAATGGCATTTGCGTTTGCCTCTGAGATAAAACAGTCGAAATCCGTGGAAATCGTTTGAGTTTTCCCGGCTCTGAAGAATTTCTCAACGGAGTCAAGCTGATCGTATCGTTCCTTTGGAGACGGCAATTTTACATTATTTCTTTCAATATCCGCCTGTCCCCAAGCTTCGGCGAGCTTTTCACGATTGCCGTACTTTTTTATTCCCCAATCGAAAAACTCTTTTTTGTTGCCTATACCGTAATCGCCGTAGCGGTTTGAAGCTCTTCCCCAAAGCACACATTCGCCGCACGCTCCGTAAGCAATATGATAACCTATAATACGGTCTGCATATTTACTGTTTTCAAGTCTGTCAACCACTTTTTCAAGGGCAACCGTCGCATCGTTAAGCCATTTTTTCGATGTAAAGCTCTGCAGCGCAATAAGTCCTCCCGTGTTAGGTCTTGTATCAACATAATCACCTGCCATATAATACCCATTCGGTGCTTCATATCCCAAAAAATCCTGTTTAAGTGTTCCTACAAGTTCCAAAACGCCCCGAGCGGTTTCCGGGCCTCCGTAATATACAAAAACATCTTCAGGATTTTCTTTACACCAGTCAACCGGCACATTGAGCTTAATTCTCGGAATAAAATATGCGTCGGGATTACCGCGGAAAATTTCTTCAATAACCCTGTCCGTCAGTGAATAATCATATTCGTTCACGCCAACCCATCCGGAGTGCACTATACACGTATGAATTTTCACCCCGATGCTGCCAAACGCCCTGTGAAGATTGCCGTACCTGCTTAAATCTTCTGTAAAAACCAACGGTTTGCCATGCTCGTTTTTGATAGGCGGATCGTAACAAAAACCGAGTCTTGACCAAAAAACAGGATTGTTTTTAATAAGTTTCAGTGCTTCATGTTTTTTCATAATTCATTTTCCTCATTTTATTAAAGTGCCGACTGCGTGTCGTTCGGGTCGCCGTTTATTGCAAGGTCGTACTCCTCAGACCAGTCAAGCCCTCTGTATTCGGCGGCTCTGTCGTCGGTTTCTATAAATTCCATAAGTAAATCAAGCATTTCTTTTGTCCAGGTATTTTTATCAATCTGTGCCGTTGTGAATTTATTAAGGCTTATCATTTCAAAGCCAAACATATCCTTCACCTGCGTCTTTGCGGCTCCTCCGACAACCTCTTGGACAAGGTGCGACGGGATAAAAAGAACTCCTCCGCCCGCACCGAAAACAACATCACCCGGCAATACAACGGCATTACCTATTCTTGTTGCGGTATTATATCCGGTCATAATAAAATCACGGATGGGTGTAGGATCAATTCCTCTGTAATAAACCTGCGTGTCTTCAACCTTTTTCATCTGCTCCGTATCTCTTATTCCGCCCCAGATTACCGCACCGCCGTTTTCGTTTTTGGTTTTATTCTTAAGAGCGGTTGTAAGGTTTCCGCCGAGGAACGTACCCTTATATATTTTGTCATACATATCAATTACGGGAACATCGTATTCCATAAGATTATCAATTACCCACTGGTTATATGTACCCGTTCTTCCCTCCGAACGCCCTATGTTTTTTGTGAACTCATCAAGATCGGGACGGAAAGGGCAGTAAATTGCCGTTACGGCACGGCCGATAAGCTTTCTGCCGTCGTCATGAAGGGTATGGAGTCTGCCCTCAAACTGACTTTCGTAGCCCTTTACAAAAATTGGCTTCCAGACTTCCTCAAGTGTAAGTGTTTTAAGTGCTTTAAGGTACTTTTCATCAACTTTGGGCCTTCCGTCGGGAAGCCTTTCGCCCTTCCACAAAGGTGTAAGAGCAATTATTTCATCTCTGTCATTAAAATGCATAATCTTTTCCTCCTGTTTACAGCAGACTCATTCCGCCGTCTATTTTAATTTCAGCGCCGGTTATATATCTGCCCTCGTCAGAGCACAAAAGAAGCACCGCAGGGCTTATATCTTCCGGTTGACCGATGTATCCGCACGGAATTTTGCTTTCAACCTTTTTCTTGAATTCGCTGTTGCTGAGAGCTTCCTCATTTCTCGGAGTTTCAATCGCTCCCGGAGCAATATTGTTTATCGTTATGCCGTACGGGGCAAGCATTGGCGCAAAATTCTGTGCCATTTTAGCCTGTGCGGCTTTCGTGACTGCATAAACAGAAAGCTCGGCATGCTGATTATACTGATTAACACTCCCGACCGTAACAATTCTGCCCCAATGGTTTTTCTTCATTCCGCCGGCATATTTTTTAATAAGCAAATAGGAGCTTTTTACATTGCAATCCATTTGAATATCGTACTCCTCGATTGTAAATTCGTCCCATTTTCTTTTATACTGAACAGAGGCATTCAGCACAAGAATGTCGACATCTCCCGTCATTTCGTAAAGCCTGTCGATGTCATCCGGATTGAGAAGATTCGCCAAAACCGGTTCGGAGCCTGATATTTTCTCGCAGGCTCGTTTGCATTTTTCAATGCTTTTTGCTCCGGAAACATAAACCTTGGCACCGTGCTCCGCAAGAATTTTTGCTATTTCAAAACCGATACCTTGTGTTGAGCCCGTTACAAGTGCGGTTTTGCCGTACAGATCAAACATTTCTCATCACCTCTGCCATGTCATATTCGGTGTTGTATGCCATTATAAATCCGCAAGAAAGCTCGTTTGTATAAAGCAGAGGGTTTTCCGTGTTGCTTTCAAACATACCGTAGTGTGTCGGCACGCCGATCTTCGGACAAAGTATTTTTGTGAGCTTCACCGCATCCTTAACATTCATATTTCCGAGCTTGCCGTTAATACAAACAAACATAATATCAATGCCGTAATCCTTTAATTTTTCAAGCTTTCTGTTGTACTCCGTATCTCCCGAAAAATAAAGTGTAATTCCCCCGTGCCTGACGATCACGCCGACTGCGGGAACGCTATGGTCGGCAAATACCGCTTCGAGTTCAAATTCTCCGATTCTGATTTTTGTTCCTTCGTTAAATGGCTTATAATTTGTAACACCGCATTTGAGCAACGTGCTTTTTGCATCATCCGGAGCCAAAAAGAGCATATTTTCCTTGTTCATCCGCGGAATTGAGTCAATATCGACATGATCGAGATGATTGTGCGTGCAAATCACAACATCGCTTTTTATATCCTCGGGAAAAAACGGCGCGGATACCATTCTCGGCCTGTTTGCAACACGGTTAACAACATCGGATAAATACGGGTCGATACAGATTTCATTTTTACCGTCGTTTAATATGTATCCGTTTTGTCCTATCCATGTAATTTTCATATATCAGCTCCACTCCCTGTCATTTGCCCATTCGTTATCCCACTCGGAGGTAGGTTCCCAGATTCCGGGATATTTTTCGTGCATATGCTGTGCAATAAGCTCTTCGTTGAGCTCGTCAATTCCAAGACCGTGCTTGTTGGGAACATTTACAAAACCGTCTTTAAAAAGAGGATTTTCAATACCGATTGCCAAATCATTCCACCACGGAATATCAACAGAGTGGAACTCAACCGCAAGTATATTCTGAATCGCCGCTGCGGCATGAATTGCCGCCATGCAGGCAATAGGACTTTCTGCCATGTGTATCGCCATTGCAACTCCGTACTTTTCGCACATATCGCCGAGCTTTTTCATCTCCAACGCACCGCCGACCGTCAGCATATCGGGATGTACAACAGATACTCCGCCGCATTCCATAAGCGGACGGAAGTTCTCGGCAAGATAAATGTCCTCGCCCGTACAGATAGGCACATTGCACGCGTGTGAAATTTTTTCATAATGCTTTGTATAATGCCACGGCGCAATGTCTTCAATCCATGCAATGTTATATTTTTCAAGGCGTTTTCCAAACATGATGCAGTCTTCAATACAGATATGCCCGAAATGGTCAATGGCAAGAGGAACTTCATAGCCTATAACATCTCTTACTTGCTTAACATAATCTTCAAGGCAATCCATTCCTTTTTGCGTGAGGTGTATTCCGGTTGCATGATGCGGAATGGTAAAAACCTCGTAATTTTTGCCAAGCATCATATCCATATCAATCGAGCCCTTTTGGTGATTGATTGCTTTCATGGAATATTTTTTTATATCTTCCAAAAAACCGACAGGCGCATTAAGACAGCCCGGCTCATCAAGCAAAAGCTCAATTCCCAAATCCATTTTGAGGAATGTAAATCCCTGTTCCATGCGTTTTTTGAGAGCATTTCCCATATCCGTGCCGGTGTGTTTTCCGTCAACATCCGTATCGCAATACATTCTGACCTTGTCTCGGAATTTTCCGCCAAGCATCTGCCAAAGGGGAACGCCCCATGCTTTACCTGCCAAATCCCAAAGAGCAATTTCAATTCCGCTTACGCCGCCGCCCTGACGGGAATGACCGCCAAACTGCTTTATTCTTCTGAACAGCTTATCAACATTGCAGGGATTTTCTCCGACAAGTCTTGATTTCAGCATAAGAGCATATGTTGCACTTGAGGCATCTCTAACCTCGCCGTAACCTATCAGCCCTTGGTTTGTGTACACCTTTATAAGCGGGCAATGCTTGGGAGCACCGTTGATATTTGCAACTCTTATGTCGGTTATCTTAAGCTCGGAAGGATTTGAACACATATTCACGTTTTCCGAAATCAATTCCTTTATTGACTGATTCATATTTTTCACCCCATATTTAACTCTAAAATCTTTATTATTCTGCACACGATACACGACCTCAATAAATCATCTACCTTATAATAGCACACGGTTTAAAAATATTACACCTTAAATCCGAACATAAATATTGACTTTTCGAAACAAAATATTTATAATAACATTGTAATGTGGGGGTGTTTATCGTGATTTTCGAACAAGAATATATTATATTTGAAATACTTGATGTTTTGTATTTAGACCAATCTTTCAACAAGAGGAAAACAGATACAAACCGGAATTTTGATGCTTTGTCGTTCCGATATGAAGCTGATACCATTATTCAAAACAAGAATCAGCAGATTGATTTTCATGATAATTCCATAGGCTACTTCCCCTCGGGGCTGTCTTATACCCGGATTTCAAGAAACGATAAACTTATAGTAGTGCATTTCAAAGCTTTTAATTATCGTTCAAAAAAAATCGAGCAATTTATACCGGAAAATCCCGAAAAGTACGCAAGCCTTTTCAAAGACCTGCTCGCTTGTTGGGAAAACAAAGACATCTCATACAAAAGCGACTGTGCTTCAATCCTCAACAAAATCTTTTCAGAGTTTTTCAAAGACAATACAATCGTCTGCAAAGAACAAAAAATTTTGGAGTCGGTCATGTATATTCAGAAAAATTATCTTAAGCAGAATTTTTCGCTTTCCGTTGCGGCAAGCAAATCCTTTGTAAGCGAGCCTTATTTTCGCAAGCTTTTTAAAAAAGAATTTAATGTTTCACCGAAAAAATACATTATTGAAAGCAGAATCAAATATGCCGAAGCACTCATACTGACAAATTATTATACCATTCAGGAAGTATCCGAAATGTGCGGATACAACGACTATAAGCATTTCTCAACAGAATTTAAAAAAATAACGGGGGTATCCCCGTCGGAATATTATTATAATTACAGATAAAATGATACGGCAAGCATCCCTGTTTTAATTATCGGGATTCTTCATAAATCTCTGTTAAATCTGTGGCAAGCTGATACATTTCCTCTACCACATAATCGGGAGATATGATTTTAGCTTTTTTCCCAAAGCTCATAATCCAGGAAAGAAAATGCGGACTGACCGCAACTTTAACACGGCATATAAAACGACTCTCGTCCTTTTTGACAATCGGAATATCCGAGCCGAACCTGTCAAACACCACGCCCACAAGAGAATTATCAAACTCAACGGAAACATCCGTTTCTTCGCCGCCGAACATCTGAAACATGGTTTTGGAGTAAACTGACAAATCAAACGGCTTGCTTGACAAAACTCTGTCATCTTCAGTCAGCTCAATCGTTTCCATTTTGTCAACACGATAGTGTGTGTAATTATCGTATTTTTCTTTGTATGTAATCAGATAATAGTTTTCGTCATCCCAAGTGAGTGCGACAGGTGATTCTGTATATAAACCACCGTCTTTACGATATACCTTTTTCTTATTCACATCAAGATTGAAATACTTAAAAGTAATCTGCTTGTTCGCGGCTATTGCCTCGTGAATTTTGTCAACATTATAGTAAATCTGCTCATTAACGGTTTTTACACGGTTGGTTATAAACACCTGCCTTTGAAGCTTTCTCGCATTCTCTCGACTGGTGAGCCTTTCGATTTTAGATATTAATTCCATGCTCTTTCTGTGCGTGATAAATTTCGACGACTGAACGCTGTCCACCAAGAGTTTAAGCTCAGGCAGTTCAAAATCACGGCTTGCTATATAGTAGTTTGTCGTCCGAGTCTTGTTCGAGCAAATATCCAGCCCGAAAAGCCGCAGATATTCAAGGTCATCATAAATGCTTTTGCGCTCGGCAGAAATGCCAAGCTTTGAAAGCTCGGCAATCATTTTTGGCACAGTGATTGTGTGCTCCTCGTCGGTCTATTCCATAAGTATCTTTGCAAGATACATCATTTTAAGCTTTTGATGTGACAGTTTCATGCTAATCTCCCCAATCAATCGTGATGTTCGTTGAAATAGTCTTCCGCATACATATTTTTTACTTTTGCAATATAAACATTTGTCATAACAACACTAAAAACAATGAACGCCATATGCACCCAACTTCCCGATTCCTGCACATTTCATCCAACTGTCAATAAATTGAGTTTTGTGCAAATGCCGGAATAAAAATCACTTTTTACGAATCACTTCTTTAGTTTTTGCAATCGGATAAGGAACCGCATTGGACAAATACTCTCCTACCGAAACAACAGTTGCTTCTTTTTCCTCATTGTTTATCCCGACAGGAACGATAACAGCATCTCCCGGTCTGATATTTTCGTCATTAGCAATATAATGAAATACCAGTGTATTATCATCAAAAACAACACCACAATATTTATATATTGTATTATCTTCGCATTTTTCGTCTATGTAATAATTCTTTGTCACATTTTCTATTTTCTTCTCGTATCTTTCTTTTGCCCTTTTAGCATACTCCAATACTGCAATATACTCTGCTTCCGTTTTATATTGATGAGGACTTAAAAAATACTCTTTTCCGGATTCGCACTTTTCTCGCCAGCCACCCTTGTAATAATTAAGAATCTCCTCAACTGTTTTAATCTCCGGTTTTTCGTCAAATTCAATTCCTACGTATTCCTTAAAAACCGATCTTAATACGCTCCATATTATTTTATATACATCCTCGGTTTTAAATACCGTTTCTTCAACGGTATTTTGGGAATCGGTATTTTCATAATCGTTGTCAGTTTCATTGTCGTAATCAGCCGTGCTTAGATTAAGAGGGAGTTCGGGAATAAGTTCATCCAGAAAATCAGTTTCTTCTTTTTGAAAGCTTTCATAAACTTTCATTTCCATAGCTATATCAAACAAACTATCTGTGGTTCCGTCTCCATCCCAATCATTAATTGGAAATCTGATTGGTGCCATATCAAATCACTCCTAATACCAAATTTAAGTGTGTCAAAAACAGTACAGTGTTCAATCAAAGTATAACATATTGTAAAAGTAATTGCAATATTTAAAAAGAAAAAGCCGTAAATCCATATTGTGAATTTTCGGCTTGTTGTTGATTTTGTCGGCTTTTCTGTTTTGGGAAATTAATTCATTATATTGCGTCATATATGTTTTGATCCATTTTTTCTTTTATGTGATAAATTGCCGTAGTAGAAAGAGCCTATCGCAGCTGCTGCGGTGACGGAGTCGATCTCCGTATCTCATTTTTTCAAAGTAATTGTATAATTCTTGTTACTGATTGTCCGGTCGCATACCATATCCGCATCGGGCAGATCGTATGTGAGGTACTCATATGTAAAATCTTGGGAGATAGTTGCTTTTAACGTTACATAACCGAACTTTTCTATTAAATATACGATAACTTAACATTGAAAATCAAAACATAAACAATATACTAACGTATATTTTTTTAATAAATAATATTTTCTCTTAAAATCCTATAAAACATATGATATTATAGTAGTTTAAAAAAGAAGGGTGCACTTTATGAAAATTCCGACAAAAAATTAAAGCAGCAAAAATGCTGCCTTAAATTCAGTCTGAAATAATATAAAACAATGCTCCCGACAAACCAAATGTCTGTCGGGAGCAAAATAAGGAGAGAGTAATAAGCTAAACTACCATTATAGTAATGATAGATAGTTATTTGTTTAGTCTTTGTCGATAATTCCCTTGAGAACTACCACAGCTTCAGCTCTTGTTGCATTATTTTCGGGAGCAAAGCTTCCGTCGGGCATACCGGAAATAATTCCTGCACCGACTGCAATCTTGATATAAGGCTTAGCCCAGTCGCCGATATTATCCCAATCTGCAAATGTTCTGTCGCTGTCCTCATATTTCTTTTCAGCGTAGTCAAGCATCTTAACGGCTACAACTACCATTTCCTGACGGGAAATAGGATCGTTCGGTCTGAACTTTCCGTCATAGCCTGTAATAAGCCCTGCCTTTGCTCCGAGTGCCACATTTTCAGCGAACCAGTCACCTTCCGACACATCGGAGAAGGTATTTTCGGCTTCGCCCGTAATATCCAGAGCTTTTACAGCCAAGGTTACAAATTCGGCTCTTGTAATTGCTCTGTCGGGTTCAAACTTATTCTTTGAAACGCCTGACACAATACCCTTCTTAAACATTTCAAGAATTGAATCCTTCGCCCAGTGGTTAACTATGTCTGTGAAGGTGGTGTCGGAATTAATGGTTGCGCCGCCTTCAAAGAACGAACCGGATGTACCGCCTATGTAGTTACCCTGTGAGTTAATTACGCTTCCGCTTCCTGAGCCTGAACCGCTTTCTTCTTGACTGTCAGCCTTTGTATAAGTTACAAATTCGCTGAGTGCGTATGTATAAATAATCAAATCGTTGCCGGAAGTCATCTTAACTGCCGCAAATCTTGTTAATGCTTCTTCTGCGGCTGCCATACTGTCTTCCTTTATAGTTTTTCCTATAGCGGTATAGCTTCCTTTTTCGTTAAGATAAGCAACAAGTTTTGCGCCTTCGCCCTTAAGAACAACTCTTACAGGTTGATTGAAGCTTGCATAAGAAGCTCCGCCGTAGGATGCGCTTACATCGCCAAGAACGAAATCCTTTGAAGTGCCTGTCTTTTTCAGCGGAAGGTTGAATGAGCCGCTGGGGATTGTGCCTGCTATTACACTAAGCTCGGAATCAGCAGATGCTGCATTGATAATCGGCAGGAATTTGTCTTTTTCCGCGTCAATAGTAACATTGTCGACTCCTGCGGGAATGTTAATCTCTGCCTTTTCTCCGCTGTAATTGATTGCAACAGTACCGTTCTTTGTTACCGAACCGCTCTGATTGAAGGAATTCTTTGTGCTGATGAGTGCTTTTCTGAGAGCGGTTGCTGCTTGGTCTACATTGTATTGAACTGCATTTTCATCTGTCAAAACAGTCTTTGCATCAGCAATTGCACTTTTGAGTGAATCTACCGTGCTTTGAGGATATTCGCCGTAGCCTTTTCCTGCGACTGCACCGGAAATGAATTTTTCCGCAGAGGAGATTTCGTTTTCAAGAGCTTCTAAATCAACATCTGCCGGATAAAGTGTTACCCTGGTATCAACTCCGGCGGAAATTGCGAACATTCCGGCTGTGCCATACATGGGAATATCATTTAATGCGTCGGAATAAACGGTATTCCCGTCAATAATGAGTTCAACAATAATCTTACCTTCGGTATCAGTATCATATACACCGATTGTAACATCATAGGTTTTGCCCATTTCAAGCATTTTGTCATCCCTAACCATATCGGGATAAATATTTGCAGTCCATGAAGCCGGCTTCGGCCACTGCTGATACTGAATAAGCTGCTGCTTCAAGTCAAACATTGCCGCGCCTTTACCGGTTCCCCAACAGAAGCCTTCATCGCTTAACTGTCGGAGATAAATGCCCACCCAAGCATCTCCTGCTCTCCAGAAGTCGGGATCGATGATTTCAGCCTTCATCTTGAAGCTAAACTGAGTGTTTTTAAACTCTTTGGCATTGTATACCGCCAGGGATGCAGTTGACTCATTTCCTGCTACGCACATAGAACCGTCTTCAAATACAAGATCAATTCCCGAGCCGAGTGCTTCCTTCCATCCCTCCTGATCGTCAAGCAATTCCTTAAGAGAAATTCTTTCAACATTCAGGGTGCTTAAAATATCATGAACGCTGTTAAGGAAGATTTCCAAAGCTACACTGAGGTCTTCTTCTGCCTTGTTAACCTGGTACTGGTAAGCATTAATGTTTGATGCAACCTCAACAGCCTTATCGCGAGCTGCTGCCAAAGCGTCAACCGATTCCTGATCATACTGACCGCCTTCTGTTCCAACAACCGCATTTTCAAGAGTTGAATTAACCTTTGAGAGCAAAGCCCACAGCGAGGTTTTATCAGCATCGCCTTTCGGTGTTACGAAAACAGGCTCAGATACATAGGATGTTTTTCCGTAGTGGTATTCCGTATCTGTGGGAACAACCTCGAAGCGGATATATTTTCCTTCTTCTTCGGAGGAAATAACAAAATGTTCACCGTATCCACGGGTAATTCTCTTATATTCACCATCGGCGGTTTTGCTTTGATACCAAGTGATTTTGGAAAGACCTTCCGTGTGACCGTTTTCATCGTTAAAGGTATAGTTTGCTGTTAATGTACTGCCTTTTCCTGCCAATCCGGTAATTCGTAAATCGGATGCGGTAGGATCAGTCTCTTTGGTTGCGCTTTCCTCTAAGCCCATAGCCTTGAAATTCGGATCTTCAAAATCGGGAATCTGAGAACGGATTTCTGCCAATCCCTGAGAAGTCAATGTAAAGTCTGTTCCGTAGTTTTCAAAGAGATTTTTACCCTCATTAAGAGTCTTGGTTATGTTATTCTTTACATCTACATTTCCGCCTTCGTAAACAGTGTCCACATTGATGAACACATTGTTATAAAGTCGGTTTGTCGGACCTACGGGAAGATCCGAGTTAATCATGGAAGTAATGTCGCTTTTAGCCTTTTCTTTATCCTCTTGTGCATACAAGGTATCAAGCTTTGCGCAAATGTCCCCGTTGAGATAATCGTACATTCCTTTCCACTGTCCGGTAGGCTCATCTTCGGTGTAGTATTTAATCCATTTATCACTCAAAAGCAAATCTTTTCTCTGAGCCCACCAACCGCCTGTGCCGTTAGCGCTGTGCAAATCACCCTTATCTTGGATATACAGCCACCAACGACCTTGGCGACCTTCCGTTGAGCCCGTTTCGCCGGCAGGCCATTCCTGCATGAAAGCTCCGGTTGAATTATCAATAATAATATTGTTGGAAATCCAATGGAACTGTCCTGCATGAGTTTTGATCGGGAAACTCGGCAAGCCTCCGCGATAAAAGATGTTGCCGTAAATAAACGGACCGGGTTCTCCGTCATCGGTGAATATAGATTGCTGTCCGTGCTGACCGATGAGATTTCCGATGTCATGGAAATAGTTATAGCGAATTATATTTCCCAATTCGGTAACATTTCTGCCGAAATACAGTACACCGCCGTCAGCATTAAGCAACTGGCAATCATAAAACTCGTTGTATTCCACCAAAATATTGTTTGTTTCGTTGGAACGAATAGCGCCCATGTCATATTCATAGAATTTGTTGTGAGCAATTACATGACCGCAGCCGCCTACATCAACAGCATCTGCTGTTCCCGAAGCACTGTGAACGGTATTGTTTTTCAATATGCTTCCGCTGGGGGTAAGTGTTTCACGGTTTCCTCCGCGCATGAAGATTGCGTTGTTGGAAATGTCATAAAGATCACAATTCTGAACCGTGGAGTTTTGTCCGTACACTCTAATTCCATATCCGCCGATACCGTTAATGGTAGCGTTCTGAACGATAACATTTGTAGAGCTTCCGCCTATTACCATAGCCTCGGCGCAGCTCTCTTTGATATTAAGTCCGTCATAGGTCACATAGGATGCGCCTTCGTTATATATCATCGTGCTGTTTAAGGTTGAAAGGCTCATGGTAGCGTTTTCAACATCCCCTACGGGATAGAAATACAGAATGTTATTTTCCCTGTCGAGATAGGATTCTCCTGGCACATCAATTTCTTCAAACAGATTTTCAAAGTACAAATATCTGTCATCGGCAGAAGTATGAGTGTTCTGACCGTATTGAGAAGGATTCGATGTTTTGAAGACCTTATTCTCGGTGTCAATTGTGGCTACCTTCAAGGTTTGTTTACGCCACAAATATGCAAACGCACCGCCGATATACAAATCATTCGGCTTGATTTCCCACAGCTGACTGCGATTTTCGGAATCAACATACTGCATTTTTACAGGCTGATTTGCTCCGTTGTATTTGCCTTTTTCATCCGCTGTCAGTTCTGCGCCTTGGGCTTTCACGAAATACTGCTCTCCGGATTTATCGGCATTTGGCCAACGGGCATTTGTCAATGCCACGCCGTTCATATAAAATACGCTTTTGCCGTTTTCGCCGTTGTATTTAAGTTCCGGAGCGGTTATTCCCAATGTGTTGAGATCAAGCTGATAAAGATGTTCTCTTGCGGGAGCTTCTATTAATCTGTTTAACAAGGTTTCATCGGTTACCTTTGTGATTTTTGATGCGTTCAATTCCTTTGAGCCGTAAAGGTTTACCGTTTCGCCGTTGTATGCTCGATATACAACAGGGCAATCGGCTGTTCCGGAATCCGCACCTAAGCCTCTGGCAATCATTGCACGAACGGTATTTCTTGCCTTTTCGATTGTTGCAAAGGGTTTATCTATTGTACCGGGATTGCTGTCACTTCCGTCAGGAGCAACAAAATATTCCATAGATACAGGTACCGGATCAGGATTTTCTCCGCCTTCTCCGCCGGAGGACGGCTTTTCCCATGAGAGAACCGGAAGACCGTTGTTGAGATTGTATATATCTGCGACAAAAGCACTTCCGAGGCCTGTCATCTGTTCGGCTGTTGCCGAGGTGGTAATCTTGTACACATTTGTTGTGTTTGCAGGGTCGGCAGTACCGAATTTATCCCAAGGATTACCTGTACTGTAGCAGTTGCTTATTGTAGAACCGCCTTGGGGTGCACCGTATTGGTTACCTACCAAGCCCTGTATGCCTGTACCGGAAAGCTGCGCAGAATAACAATTTTTAATTACTATTCCCGCAACTGCCTCGTTTCCGACAAATGCACCGACAGCGTTTGAACCGTTGCTGTTTGAAAGAGTTATGTTTCTTACATAACAGTTTTCGATTGTTGTTGTACCGTTGCTGTTAAAGTTTCTTCCGATAAATCCGCCCATACCCTGGGAGATATTTCCCGAAATGCTTAGGTTTTCAAGACCGAAATTCTTAATCGTAGCGCCGTCTGCCAAATTGAAAAAGCCCGCAAAACCGTCGCTTGAGAAAGTAAGATTTTTAACACTGTGATAATCTCCGTCAAACACACCGCTGAAATGAGTGCCCCAACCGATTCCCTTGAAATCGGCTACGCCGTTCATATCAATGTCGGCTGTTACCTTGTAATATTTGCCGTTATAGTCTGCCGCGCTTTCACCTAATGAAAGGGCGGATAATTTAACCAAGTCTTCCGCAGTTGAGATAAGATACGGATTCTCCGCCGTTCCGGCACCGCCGCTGAAAACTGTTGCTTCTGCCGCAATCGGCAGTAAGCCTTCAACTATCGCAAGTGTAGCTATAACTGCAATTGCCATTAGTTTTTTAAGTTTCTTGTACATAATGTTTCCTCCGTTTTTATTTTTATAGCATAATAATTTTTTAGATTTTCCTCGTTTGTCCCCTGAGGGCAGTTTAGCCTTGCCTTTTCCGATTTCATCTCCTTCTTTTGCTTTTTTCGTGACAATAACTCTCCTGTGAAAATACATTATGTTGTTATAATTGTATAGGATGCTATAAAAAAATACTTGCACTAATTCTCAAAAAGTTGAACTTTTTTGTCAAAATACTTGAAATTTTCAGAGGATGTGATATAATACAGATAACATACTCATTTTTTGTTTACATAATTTGTTTCTACATAGGCTTATTGGTTATCGGTATTTACATGAATGTGTAAAAAGGAGTTTTGTTTCAGGATGGATAATAGGTTTGATATTAAAAGTAATTTGCTGGAAACATACAATATAAACTGCATTACCAGAACTATAACGGAAAACATAGGCTTTCACGGGCATGACTTTTATGAGCTTGAAATCGTATTGGACGGTAAATGCGAAACCGTTATCAATAACAATACTTTTTTTATGGAACGGGGCAGCATTGTACTTCTTACGCCGACAGATATACATTGCTATAAGAATGTACAAAAAACCACAATACTTAATCTTACTTTTATCCCGGATGTTATGGAATACTCCTCGTGTTTTGAGCTTTTGTATCCGCTTAAGTATATTTATTCATCTCTTGACGAAAGCAAGCTTGCGGATTTTTCCTTCTATATAGATAAAATGATTCTTGAAACAAAAACATCGAACAAAAAATCGCTTACACTTTCAAAAAGATATATTTCTTCTCTGCTTTCGTGTTTGATTATTGATCTTTACAGGTTGAATGATATATTTATCGACCATACATATTCCCCTGTGCAAAAAGCCGTTTGCTTTATTCGTTCCCACTTCAAAGAAGCGATAACACTTCAAAATGTTGCAGAAAACTGTAATTTATCTGTTTCCACGCTCAACAGAAAATTGAATGATTATCTGAATATGGGGTTTAAGGAATATCTTATAGATATAAGACTTGAATACGCCAAACAGCTTATTGCTCGCACATCGCTGAAAATAACGGATATTGCCTTTTTCAGCGGTTTTAATTCCTTGTCATATTTTCAGAGAACCTTTATAAAGAAATCCGGAATCACGCCCAACAGTTACCGAAAATCCCATATAAGCTCTGAGGATGAAAGCGACGGCGAATCCAATAAGTAATCATAAAAGATTTGACGGGCATCGGAGAAAAATAATATATTGCCTTCCGTTTTTACGGTAACCGAAAACAAACAAAGGTGCAGCAAAACGATTTCAAAGAATCATTTTGCTGCACCGAGTTATATTTTCCGAAATTAGCGCCCCGGATACGGGTTTACGCTTAACCTAAAACATAAATTATTTTGAAAGGTTGCAATGACGCACCGTATCTCTTACCTTCAATACAAACGAGGGAGAAACGGATAATTCGTCAATACCCATACGAAGGAATGTTTCGGTCAGGCTTGTGTCAGCTGCAAGCTCACCGCATATGCCTATCCATATACCGTTTTTGTGTGCGTTTTCCGCAGCCATCTCAATCAGCCTTAAAATCGCCTCGTGATGAGTGTCGCAGAAAGCTTCAATATCCGGATTCTGCCTGTCGCACGCAAGCGTATATTGCGTTAAGTCATTCGTTCCAACGCTGAAGAAATCCACCAAGGGCGCAAGCTTATCGCTGATAATTGCCGCCGCAGGAGTTTCTATCATAATGCCGACCTCAATCGTTTTTGAATATGTTATGCCCTGCTCGCTTAACTCCTTCTTAACCTCATCGCATATGGCAAGAATTTGTTCAACCTCACGAACACTTGTAATCATCGGGAACATTATACCGAGATTTCCGAAAACAGACGCTCTGTAAAGAGCCCTCAACTGCACCTTGAATATTTCGGGGCGAGTCAGGCATATTCTGATTGCACGATAACCCAAAGCGGGGTTTTCTTCCTTGTTCATCCCGAAATAGTCGACTTGCTTATCCGCACCGATGTCAAGCGTCCTGATTATAACCTTTTTCCCCGCCATGCTTTCAAGAACTCTTTTATATGCCAGAAACTGCTGTTCCTCTGTCGGATAATCGCTGTTTTCAAGATAAAGAAACTCGCTTCTGAACAAGCCTATACCGCCTGCATCATTAAGCAAAACCGCTCCGATATTGTCAACACTGCCGATATTTGCAAAAATATTGATTCTTTTGCCGTCCTCGGTTATATTTTCCTTACCCTTAAGTTCCTGCAAAAGCCGTTTCTTTTCGTCTTCGGACTGTTGTCTTGTAACCAGCTTTTCTCTCGTTTCGGCATCGGGATTTACAAATATTTCGCCCGTAAATCCGTCAACAAAGGCTTCGTCGCCGTCATTGACTTTTTCGAGAAATTCATCGCCTACACCGATAACGGCAGGTATGTTCATATTTCTTGCAAGGATCGCCGTATGAGAATTGGACGAGCCGTGAACCGTAACGAATGCAACAACCTTATCCTTATCCAAAGATACCGTTTCACTCGGTGCAAGATCTTCTGCACAGACAATCATTTTGTCATACAATTCCACATTGTCCGATCCAACCCCCGTCAGATTTGCGATAATTCTGTCGGAAATATCCCGAACATCAGCGGCTCTTGCCTGCATATATGAATCGTCCATCGAAGAAAACATATCCGCAAAGTTATCAGCCGTAACTGCCACGGCATATTCCGCATTTACTTTTTGATTTTCGATTATATTAGTGATGCTGTCGTTATAGTCATCGTCCTCAAGCATCATCATGTGAATTTCAAAAATTTGCGCATTTGTTTCGCCGACTTCTTTAAGTGCTTTTTCATAAATTGCCTGCAGCTGCTCCAAAGTCTTTGCCTTTGCCGATTCAACCCGAGCTATTTCGCTTGCGGTATCTGTGCAATGAACACGCTTTATTGCAATATTCTGTTTCTTAAAAACGGAGATTTTGCCTGATGCAACAGCGCCGTAAACGCCTTTTCCTTTAAATACTGTCATATTCTCATCTCCCTGTGAGATTTGTTTCCCGTCAAATCCACGAATCTTAATCTTACCCTGTACGCTGATTGCAGGATGCGAACAAATATCCGCATCCTGCACATTTTCAACCGTTACTCGCCGAATCCGCTTTCAAACAATGCCGCAATTTCGTCAACTACAGCCTGTTCGTCTGCACCGTTGCAAACAATTTCGACTTCACAGCCCTGCTTCATACATGCAGCCATTATCTGCATGGGAGCCTTTGCCTTAACTTCCTTACCGTTTGCAATCAAGGTTACTTCACATTCGGGATGTTCCTTTACAACCTTTGCGATTACGCCCGCAGGACGCATATGAACACCCTGTTCGTTTACAACTGTTACCTTTTTTGTTACCATGATTAATTTCTCCTTTTAACAGCAAATGATGTATTTTTGAATTTCTTAAGCGTTTGCTCGCTTTTTCCTGAGAAGCGTCAACATAATCATGCTTACAACAGAACCGATTGCAAGCGACAATATATACATAGGCCAGTTACCTACAACTGCGAATACAAATATACCGCCGTGAGGTGCCATAAGCGTACAGTTAAATGCCATTGACAAACCGCCTGCCACAGCAGAGCCGACTATACACGAAGGGATAACTCTGAGCGGATCGGATGCGGCATAAGGAATTGCACCCTCTGTTATAAAGCTGAGTCCCATAATGTAGTTTACGGCACCGTTCTTTCTTTCCTCGTCTGACCATCTGTTCTTAAAGAAGGTTGTCGAAAGCGCAATAGCAATAGGAGGCACCATACCGCCAACCATAACCGCCGCCATTATGTCGTAACCGCCCGATGCTATAGCTGCCGTACCGAAAACATATGCCGCCTTATTGAACGGTCCGCCCATGTCAATAGACATCATGCCGCCAAGGATACAGCCAAGAACTATCTTGCTTGTGTTGCCCATGTTGTTAAGGAAGTTTGACAAACCTGTGTTAATCATTCCCATAAACGGGTTTACGGCACACATCAAAACAGCAATCATTCCAAGCCCGACAAGGGGATAAATCAGTACGGGCTTGATACCGTTAAGCGATTTGGGCATATGATCACAAAGCTTTTCGATACCGAGCATCAGGTAACCTCCGGCAAAGCCTGCAAGAAGTGCACCCAAGAAGCCTGACGGAACCTCGCCGGCAAGATTTGTGAATGTTGAGCCTGTGGTTGCCAAGAAGCCGCCAACCAAGCCTACCAAAAATCCGGGTCTGTCTGCAATAGATTTACCGATATATCCTGCAAGAACAGGAATCATAAAGCTGAATGCATATCCGCCGATATTCTTAAAGAACGCCGCCAACGCTGTATAAGTACCAAAGTTTGAATCCTGCGGAGCTCCCGAGATAGTATCTATCAAGAACGCAAGCGCGATAAATATACCGCCCGCAACCGTGAACGGAAGCATATTTGATACGCCGTTCATCAAGTGCTTGTATATCTTTCTGCCGAAGCTCTCTCCGTCTGTCGATTCATCGGCAGCTTTTGCTCCTGTATGGTGATAAACTGGAACATCGCCGTTTTCTATTCTTTCTATCAATTCCTTAGGAATTTTTATACCGTCCGAAACCTTTGTGCGAATTACCTTTTTCCCGTCAAACCTTGCCATATCCACCGTCTTGTCAGCCGCAATGATAATTCCGTCACAAGCCTCTATTTCCTCTTTCGTCAATACATTCTTGGCTCCGCCCGAACCGTTTGTTTCTGCCTTAACGGTTATTCCGAGTTTTTTGCCCGCATTTTCAAGTGCCTCGGCCGCCATATATGTGTGTGCAATTCCCGTCGGGCAAGCTGTAACGGCAAGAACTCTTATTCTTCCGTCGTTTTCTTTTGCAACAGCCTTTTCATCATCGGGGTACTTTGCCTTTTCCGCATCATCAATAATTTTCAAGAACTCATTCTTGTCCTTTGCCGAAAGCAGTTTTGCCTTGAAGTCCTCATCCATAAGCATTGTCATCAATCTTGAAAGAACTTCAAGATGAACGTCACCGCCGTTGGGAGCGGCAATCATAAACAGAAGTGTCGACGGCTCATCGTCCATAGCCTCGTAATCAACACCGTCGGGCACTGTGATAGCCGCCAAAGACGGAGCCTTTACGGCATCGCTCTTTGCATGGGGAATGGCAATTCCGTCTCCGACCGCCGTTGTACTCATTGCCTCTCTTGCAAGAATACCCTCTTTGTAAGCTTCTCTGTCTGCAATCTTTCCACCCTTAACCTGCAGATCAATAAGCTCATCAATAGCCTCCTGCTTGTTCTTTGGTGCAGCATTAAGCTTAATGCTCTCCAAGTTTAACAAATCTGTAATACGCATTATTGTTGTCCTCCGTTCTTTTTATTTTACATCTGCATAAGCAGCTTTTGTATTTCTTCTTTTTCTGCAAGACCTTTTGAAAACGCCGTTGCCCCGCCGGCGGCAGTACCAAGCTTCAGCGCATATTCATAATCTCCCGATTCCGCACCTGCAATAAATCCGGCAACCATGGAATCGCCTGCTCCGACAGAATTTACAACCCGTCCCTTGCACGCCTCGCAAGCATGGACATTGCCATACTCGTCAACAAGCACCGCGCCGTCACCTGCCATTGATATAAGCACGTTTACCGCACCCATATCCTTAAGCTTCTTAGCATATTCGATGATTTCATCCGTTGTTTTCAGCTCAACTCCGAACATTTCTCCAAGCTCGAAATTGTTGGGCTTAACAAGGAACGGCTTATATTTCAGAACATTCATAAGAAGTTGATTTGTTGCGTCCACAACTGCCTTAATTTTCTTTCCGGAAAGCCCGGCAAGAATTTTCTCATATATATCAGCCGGCAGAGTGTTCGGGATACTTCCTGCAAGCACTAAGGTGTCCCCGTCTTTAAGCTCGTCCAGCTTCTCATAAAGCAATTCTATTGCCTCACCGCTGATTTTCGGACCTTGCCCGTTAAGCTCGGTTTCTTTCGCCGACTTAATCTTCACATTTATTCTCGAAAACCCGTCGGAAAGATGTATAAAATCCGTTTCTACACCCTTGTCTTGCACTCCTCTTTCAACAGCATTCCCCGTGAAACCCGCAACAAAGCCCAGTGCCTTTGATTTTATACCGAGTTCGCTCAAAACCATTGAAACATTAATTCCCTTGCCTCCGAAATACACTTCCTCCGACTGCGATCTGTTCACGTAGCCCACCTGCAACTGGTCAATATGAATCACATAATCAATGGCAGGATTAAAAGTAACCGTATAAATCAATTACATTACCTCCTTTATGCGCGCTTCCGACAAATATTTTTTATTAATCAATTTGTCGGTAATTATCTCTCCGCAGTCCAAAGACGCAAATCTCGCACCCGATATTTTGCCGAACTTTGAGTGGTCTGCAAGAATATACACCTCTCTGCTGTTTTTTATTGCCGTGCTCTTTACGATAGCCTCATTCTTATCGGGAGTAGACAAGCCTCCCGACCTTGAAACACCGTTTGTACCGATAAAACACTTGTTAAAATTGTATTGCTGAAGTGACAATACACATTCGGCACCGACAATCGCTTCCGTTGTATTTTTTATTTCTCCCCCGGGAATCAAAACTTTGAATCCGAGCTGAGAAAGCTTCTTTGCATTTACAAATCCGTTTGTAACAAAAGTGATATTCTTTTTAGGCAAATTGGCAATCATTTTTTCCGTAGTGGTTCCGGCATCAATAAATACCAGATCTCCGTCCTCTACCAAGCAAGCGGCATATCGTGCAATCATTTCTTTCTCTTCAACATAAAGAATTGATTTTTTCTCAACATCATTCTCGTAGCTGAAAAAGCTGTCATTGTTTGAAATTGCGCCTCCGTGAACCTTCGTTAGTATTCCACGCTTGGAAAGAACACTCAAATCCCTTCGGACAGTAGATTCGGACGCATTAAGTTCCTCGCACAGCTCGCCAACCTTAACACTTCCTCTGTTGTTGACAATTTCAACTATTATTGAATGTCTTTCTTCCGAAAGCATCATATCACCTGCCCTTTTTTGAATGATTTTGACTGTTTTTGGCTTTTTCTAATATAATATTACCACCTTTCACCCTGTTTGTCAATAGTTTTCCGTCATTTTCGGTCAAAAAATATCATTTTGTGCCATTTGCACAAAATGCGCCATATTTATTTGTATATATTACACAATCGCAAAGCTTTTGGTGTTTGTTTGGGCATAAAATCCGATCTTTTTGCAAACCTCTGCCATGTTTCCATTAATTATTATTTACCGTCACAAGGCTCAACTATGCAACGGAGAAATATTTCCGATTACCATTGAAGATACTGCGTACACACAGATTGAAACGGTGTGTAATGAGCCGGCATTTAAAGAGTCGGAAATTCGCATTATGCCCGATGTCCATGCGGGTAAAGGTTGTACAATAGGAACCACAATGACAATCATAGATAAAATACACTAAAATCAATGTCGTTCACCAATAACTACATTACTACGAAATTCAATCACTGTATTTCCGAAAATATTTCGTTTCAAATCTACTTGATTTACATAGTAAAGTAATATATAATAAAAAATGAATTAATTTAATCAGGAGAGCCGTTATGACATATAAAAAAATTGCGCAATCAGCGAATGTGTCGCTTTCAACTGTTTCCAAGGCTCTGTCAGGGAGCAAGGAAATTAGTGATGAATTGAGACAAAACATTATTCAAATTGCCAAGGAAATGGGCTATTTTGAGGGAAAAAGAAAACGGAAAATTGAATACTCTAAATCAGATGCTATAACTATTGCCGTTATTTGTCCGGAAGTAATTTCTCTTTTCTATGCCGGAGAAATAACTGCCATTAAAAATAAAATTGAGGAATTAGGCGGTCTTTGTGCAGTATATGTATATGATTTTGATGATAAAAAATTAGATAGAATTTTAGAACAAATAACGGTACGCAACAGTGCAGACGGTATTATTTTGTTTGAGGAATATTTTAATAGGTCAAATTATTCTATTCCCATGGTTTGCCTGTCTTCTTCGGAAAATATTCCATATGACACGGTATTCTGCGATACGAATGTTTATATGTCAGATATGATCCGTTATTTAAAGGATTTAGGACATACTGATATAGCGTTTGTAGGCGAACCCAACACAATGTCAAAATTAGCGGCATATAGAAAAGCTATGAATACATTGGGAATTCCATATACTTCGGAAAATGAATATATCATAAATGCGAGATTTGAAGAAATCGGGCATCAGGCGGCATTGCAGATTATGCAAAAAAGGAAGATTCCTACAGCTATTATATGTGCATATGACGAAATTGCTTTGAAAATGATTGATGATTTTTGCCAATGTGGTATTAAAATACCGGAACAAGTGAGCATCATAGGCATAAATGACATTCCCATGTCCTCTTATGCTCCGATTCCGTTGACCACCATTCGTATTTTTCAAGAAGAGCAAGGAGCACTTGCCGTTAATTTATTATACGATAAAATTTACGAAAACTCAGATATAACACAGCATATTTCAATTGGGCATCGACTAATTGAACGGAAATCAGTCGGCAAAGCACCAAAAAATTGTTATATCGAAAGGATTTAAAAGCACATGGGAACTTTATACATATCTATTATTCTGATGTGCCGTATTGTTCAGCATATATGCGGCAAAAATACAAGCAACTCTATAAAAGATATTTCTTGCTTTATTCAATATTGCTCTTACAGTAACATATTAAGCAGCATACTCGGACTTTTTCTTATTTTAATTGCACAAAACGGCTTTAATTTTAGCCTTATTACATTATTAATATCTTGTTTTTCGGGAATTATGCTTGCTGCATCATCGGGATTTATCTTAGCCGCAATGAAAAGTGGAACGGTTGCGCTTTCATCGCTCTTTAGCACTGCCGGAATTTTGGTTCCGTGTATTGCGGGAATTTTCATATTTAACCAACCCATGTCCTACGGGCAGTGGATTGGAATCGCACTGTTTTTTGTTGCCGCATATTTGCTGATTGGAAGCTCCGCGAAAATATACAGCGGATTTTCTTTAAAAACATTTCTCTTTCTTATAGGCGCCATGCTTGCAAACGGTCTTACCATGCTCTCACAGCAAATGTTTACCTTCTTTGTGCCCGGCGGAGATGTATCTGTATTTTCATTTTTATCCTTTGGCATTGTCGGTGTTTTTATGCTGCTTTTAACTTTTATTCCGACAAAAGTAAATACAAAAATTCAATATAGGCTGTCGAATAAGCTTTTGATATTGGGAGCACTCTCTGCTGTTTCGGTTTTTATAATTAACCAGCTTGCAACCCTGTCAACAGCGCTTGTTTCGCCTGCAATTTTATTTGCATTTATAAATGGGGGCAGCACTATAATTGCAGCAATTGTCGCTGCAATCTGCTTCCATGAAAAACTGACATTGCGCAGTATATTGGGTATTACAATCGGAGTTGTATCCCTGATCATAATAAAAGCATTTTAATTAAGTTATTAATAAACAGAAAAAAGGGATTTAATAGAATTTTCCGAAAAATTTTCGCAATTAATTACCTTGATACAAAATAGCTTATGTGATATACTGTTATATAATAGAAAATCGAGAAATTTCCTATTAGATAAAAAAATTTAAAACGGAGTGTTGACAATGAACACAGTGAAATTTGATTTGACAAAAGAATGTGGAATTTTCAAAAAACTTAATGCAACCAACGGTGGTCCGTGGCACAAGCGTCATGCAAACGACCAATGGAGAAGTAATCTTGCCGAATATAAGGCTGCAAGAATACCTTATTCACGCAATCATGATTCAGCGGTACTCACGATATACGGCGGTCCCTACAGCCACGATATAACCTGTATTTTTCCGGATTTTAATGCAGATCCGACAGACCCTTCTTCCTATGACTTCGCCTGCACCGATGAAGCCATTCTTGTTTCGTTGGATGCCGGTACCGAAACATTTTTTCGTCTTGGACAGACTATAGAGCATCAAGTGAAGAAACACGGTACCATTCCACCCGCTGATTTTAATAAATGGGCAGTTATATGCGAACATATCATCCGTCACTATAATGAGGGCTGGGCAGATGGCTTTAACCTTAATATCGAGTATTGGGAAATATGGAATGAACCCGATCTTGACCCTGACGAAAGCACTAACAAGCGTACATGGGGCGGAACCAAGAAAGAGTTTTTTGACCTTTATGAAATTACGGCAAAGCATCTTAAAAAGTGCTTTCCCAATCTCAAAATCGGCGGTCCTGCTCTTGCGTTTCGTGAAGATTGGGCTGATGATTTTTTGTATGAGATGCAAAAGAGGGGAGTAGAGATTGACTTTTTTTCATGGCATATCTATTGTGTTACTCCGGAAGCACTTATAGAAAAATCCAAACGTATAAAGAATTTGCTTACCAAATACGGTTATGAAAATGCCGAAAGCATACTCAATGAGTGGAATTATGTAAAAGGCTGGGAGGATGAGTATTTGTATTCTATAGAGTCAATTCATTCTCTGAAGAATGCGGCATTTATTATGTCGTGCATATGCGAAGCTCAGGCATCATCTATAGATATGCTCATGTATTATGACACCCGCCCTTCATGTTTTAATGGCATATTTGATTTTTACACGTATAAGCCTCTCAAGGGCTATTACTCTATGTATTGGTACGGTATGTTTTATGATATGAAGGCGTGGATACCTGCGGATAATAAGCTTGACAATATATACACGCTGTGCGGCATTGACGAAAACGGTAAGACTATGGCTATTGTAACCTATTACAGCGATGATGACAATGCTCCAAACAAATCGGTTAAACTCGATTTTGGCAGATGCGGAAATTATGAAATTTATGCTCTTGACTCCGAAAAGGATGGAGAGCTTGTAGGCACAACCTCAGACCTCACCTTTGATTTGTGCATACACAGCAGTGTTTTGATAAAAGAAATATAATAGATAGGCAACAAACAGCGTAGCGGTCGTAAAACTGCTACGCTGTTTAACTTTGATCTGCTACGCATCGCTTGGCTCAGACGAATTTTATTTTTTATCCCCGTATCCGGGAACAGCGATTGATTTTTTGTAAATTGTTTCCTGAACACGGTTCAGTGCTTCGCCAAAACGCTGGAAGTGGATAATTTCCCTCTCTCTCAAAAATCTCAGAGGATCAATAACATCGGGGTCATCGCACATAGAAATCAAGTATTCATATGTTTTTCTTGCCTTTTGCTCAGCTGCAAGATCCTCAGTTAAATCGACTATCGGGTCGCCTTTGCTTTGCAAAGCGGCGGCATTAAAGGGATTGCCCGTAGCATCCTGAGGATATACGCCGAGCCCATGCTCAACAAACCCGGGAGCATATTGCTCACGAAGCTCGCAATCCGAGCTTCCGCGAAGGAGCTGGTGACAAATCGAACCCACTATCTCAAGATGCGCAAGTTCTTCCGTACCTATATCATTAAGAAGTCCCTTTGTGTGCGGGCACGGCATAGCAAACCTCTGGCTCAAATACCGAAGTGATGCGCCCAATTCGCCGTCCGGTCCGCCGTATTGCGTTATAATAAGCTTTGCAAGCTTGGGGTTAGGATTGCATATTTTTACCGGATATTCAAGCTTTTTTTCATATGCCCACATCAGCATCCACCTCCTGTTTTGTCCCAAGGCCACGGATTACACAGCCAATTCCATGTTGTCTGCGATGTCGAGCCTACCGTCAAAGGTCCGAAATTAGTGGTATAGTTGGTTTTTTCCATATTCGCCTGAGATTGTATTGAATTAAAAAGATTGATTGCACAAACATCCGTAGGGTGTGTGTCGAGATAAAGTGACAAATCAATCAACATAAAATCCAAAGCCGCAATATCTGTAAGCATATTATCGCGGCTCATAACACAGTTTTCCATAATAGCTCCTTTTAGATAAGATATTTTGTATATTCATCGACCATTTCAGGGAAAATCGTCCCGTAAGCAAGGCCTGTTTCGGGATCAAATACCTCATTCATGTTCTGAATCGGTATAAATACATTTCCGTAACTGAGCGGAAACGAAAGATTTATCATTTCGCACATTTGTCTTTCATCCTGCATTTGTCTTTCCTCCTGCATTTGTTTTTCGTTTTTATTATATTCGGAATATGCGGATATTGTGAGAAACGAAAAAAGAGCCGCAATCGGCGGCCCTTTTGGAAAATCCGTTTTTATTCATTCTGTTAATTTAAGTCCAAATTTTCTGATTACTTCCTCCGCAATATGTATTCCGTCAACTGCGGCAGAAACAATTCCCCCGGCATATCCGGCGCCCTCTCCGCAAGGATAAAGCCCCCTGCAAAACGGAGAGCATTTGTTCTCATCCCTCAATATTCTTACAGGCGAGGAGCTTCGGGATTCAACGCCTGTCATCACAGCGTCTGGGCGATCAAACCCACGAAGTTGTCTTCCCAAATCGGGAATAGCAATTTTAAGCGACTCCGCAACCTCCTTCGGAAGACATTCCCTCAAATCGCAAAGTGTAACCCCGGGGCTGTACGAAGGCTTGATTTCTCCGAGGCTTCGGCTTTCCCTATCGTTTAAGAAATCACCAACAAGCTGTGCGGGCGCCTTATATCCGCCTCCGCCAAGCTTATACGCCGCTTCCTCCATTCTTCTTTGAAGCTCCATTCCCCGAAGCGGATTTTCGCTTGAATCCGGCGGGATACCCACAAGCAATGCGCTGTTTGCGTTTTCGCAATCTCTTGCGAACTCACTCATACCGTTTGTAACAACCATTCCTTCTTCCGATGCCGCCGGAACAACCTCTCCTCCCGGGCACATACAAAAGGTATAAACTCCTCTGCCTGCCGAATGCGAAACAAGCTTATACGACGCCGCCGGAAGGCTTTTATACTCATCTCCGAAACACGCAAAACCTATATCCTTTTGAAGATGCTCAATACGAACACCGACAGCAAACGGCTTTTGCTCCATGGGAAAACCCGTGTCAAACAGTGTCTTAAATGTATCTCTTGCGCTATGTCCCACAGCCAGGACGGCAGCTTCGGTTTTTACATAACCGCCGGAAGAAAAAACACCCTTCAGTCTGCCTTTTTCAATGTCGAAGCCCGTAACCTTGGTTTGAAATCTGACCTCGCCGCCGAGCGAAATTATGCGATTTCTGATGTTCCTTACCACCCGTTTTAGGTTGTCGGTCCCGATATGCGGCTTTGCAATATAAAGTATTTCCTCGGGCGCACCGCACCGGACAAAGGTTTCGAGCACAAATCTTGACGCCTTGTCCTTAATTCCGGTTGTCAGCTTTCCGTCAGAAAATGTACCTGCGCCGCCCTCGCCGAACTGAATATTCGACTCGGTATTCAGTATTCCGAATTGTTTGAGGTTTTCAACATCGTGTATGCGTTCATCAACACATTTTCCCCGCTCCAAGACAATAGGTCTTGCACCGCTTTCCGCCAAAATCAGAGCGGCAAACATTCCGGCAGGGCCAAAGCCTATTACAACGGGACGGCTTTTAAAATCCGCAGTCATATACTCATAATGAAACTCGGAAGCCGCCGAAACATCCTTTAATCTTACGTATTTATTCTCATTTTTAACTTCTGCATCCACAGAATACACATATTTTATATCTGTTTTTTTACGGGCATCTATTGATTTTTTTGCAATTTTTAAGGACAGTATATCCTTTTCGCTTGCTCCTATTTTTTTAGCAGCCGCCGCTCTTATGTTTTCGTCGTGAACAGACAGCTTGATGTTTGAAATTCTAATCATCGGCGGCACTCCTTCCGGCAACAATTCCGCTTGCCCACGCCCAATGAAGATTATAACCGCCGCAATCACCGTCTACATTAAGCACCTCGCCTGCGGCAAAAAGCCCGGGCACAAGCTTTGATTCAAGGTTGAAATCAAATTCATCCGTCACCGCACCGCCCGATGTAACCTGAGCGTTATCCCAACCGTTAAGTCCCAAAAAATCGAACCTGAAATCCTTTATAACCGCCGCCAAAGCATCTAAAGAAGGCTTTTTTGCACGGGCACAAACAGCTTCGGCAAGACGGCTGTGAAAAATCCCGGTAAACAAATGCTTGGGGTTTCGGTTTCTCAGATGAGGCATCACATTATCAAACTGAGGCAAAAGATCAAGCGAAACCGTTATTTCCCCCGAAAGCTTTCCTATTTCCGTAGACAAATTAAAAATAGGTATTCCGGAAAGTCCGTAATCCGCAAATTGTATTTCGCCGTATTCTTCCTTTATAAGCTTTCCGTCGCATAAAAGCTTAGCATTTGCGAATGCTCGTATTCCCTTAAGTCCCTTCATTTGCCCCTTTTTGCACTTAAGCTGAACGAGCGAAGGATAAAGCGGTGTAATGCTATGCCCAAACGATGAAAGCAGTTTATAGCCTCCCCCGTCCGCCCCAAGCGTGGGAGCCGCCTTTCCGCCTGCGGTTATTATAAGCTTATCGGAGCTGAAGCCCGACTTGCTTTCATCTTGAAATGAAAATCTTCCCATTCTTCGCCCTACGCTTAAAATCGTACAGTCAGTCACGAATTTCACTCCAAGCTCTTCTGCCCGAAATCGCAAAGCGTCAAGAACGCTTGAAGCGTGATTTGAATAGGGGTATATTCTTCCGTTTTCCACTCTTGTGACAATGCCGCAAGATGAAATAAACTCATCAACATCGGCTTTCCCGAGTATTTCGGAAATAAACGCCTTGTCCCCGTGAAAATGCGATAAATCACGGTCAACATTTGAAAGATTGCATCTTCCGTTACCGGTTGAAAGGAGCTTTCTGCCGACTCTGTCATTCTTTTCATACACCGTAACCTCCGAGCCGTTTTCTGCCGCAGTGATTGCCGCCGTAATGCCCGCCGCACCGCCGCCGATAACCGCTATCCTTTTCATGCATCAACAGTCCTTTCGTAAGTCAAATGTTTACAAATAGTATTATACTATAAAAATGCCGAAAATACAATAGGGATTTGATTTTAAAGGCAGCCGTCCCCCCACAGGCGATTTACAGGAAACTATAGCCAAATTTGGAGAATTTCGGTGATTTTTGTTGACATTTGGCACACACTGTGCTATAATTAAGCTATCAAAAAAAGCACCGTGCCGAACTGCAATCGGCACGGCTGACATATATATTATCGGCAGTATTTGCCGTAAAAAAGGGAAGGTTGAATTCAACAAACTCATTATATGTCAATCTTCCGGAAGAGGTTCTTATAAAATGGACACTCTTATTGTTTCTCCCGAATCCGGGCTGAAATCCTTTGAGAATTATAACATCGTATATACTTGCGAGAATACGCACATACTTACCTACGAGCGTTTTCACGCAGATATGCAGGTTTGCGTGATTGATGACGCTGTTATTGTTCCACCTTGCTTTTTCAATTATTACAAAACTCACTTAAAAAACAAAAATGTTTTAAAAGGATTGTTAAATCCCTTCGGGCACTACCCGAATTCTGCGGCATATAATGTAGCTGTGGTAAAAAATTATGCGATTTGCAACGAGGATATTGCGGATAAGGTGATAATCGAAAAGCTAAAATCCCTCGGTAAGCAGATTATTAATGTAAAGCAAGGTTATTCCAAATGCTCTGTATGCATAACGGGCGACGGAATAATAACATCGGACAAAGGAATATATAATGCGGCGGAAGGTAAAATTCCTTCGCTTCTTATTTCCCCCGGCAATATATCGCTCCCCGGCTGTGAATACGGCTTTATCGGGGGTGCATCGGGCTTTGACGGAAGGCTGATTTTTGCCGGAGATATAACAAATCATCCCGATTTTTTAAGAATTGAAAATTTCCTTAGGGAAACCGAAACCGAATATATTTGTCTTCCCGGAAGCTTGTGCGATTACGGGACTTTGATTTTTTTGTAATGAGGTGATTTATTGGTTGATGTTTTGACGATTGGTTTTTCATCCGAAAAAAACACCGATGAATTTTTAGATCTCGCAAGCTTGAACGAATACGGGCTTCGAGCGGTCGGAAACAGAATTTATCTTGATATATTCACTTGCGATGAAGAAAAATTATTCGGCAGTATATCCGAATTTATACTTAAAACCCATGAAAAATCCTCGGTTGGGCATTATATTGACAGGGCGTACAATTTTTTTACGGAAGCCGAAAAACAAATGATAGTTGATGCGGTTATTTCGGAAAAGTTTATTGAAAATGTTAAACCTCGGCTTACGGATGTTGTATCATCCTTCATAAAGGAAAGCCGTATGCTTGATGTTGAAGGCTTTTCAAATTTCCGACTTAAATGGCTTAAAGAGGTGCTTTACAGGAGGACTGATGTAATCGCCGAGGACATTATTGCGAAACGGGAATATGACGAGCTTGTGGGAATGTTGAAATACATTTTGGCAAACAGCGTAAGAAACAGCGGAATTATACTGGACTTCTCGCCCACAGACTGCAAAATTACAGACCTTGAAGGCTTGGAAATAGATTGTTCTTCCCGAGGGCACAATATTACGGAAAAGGATTATTTTATAGGCTTGCTTGCCAAAATGTCACCCGAGAAAATAATAATCCGCAACAAAGAGTATTGTGACGATACCCTTATGATGGTAATTTCGGATGTTTTCGGCAAATCTGTTATTGTTGAATAAAAATTCGCTCCGTGCTAAAAATAGTGCGGGGTGATTTTTTTATGATTCAGATACGAACAGACCTTGCTCTTGAAGCAAAAGAAATTTACGGCGGCTCCTCTGCGGACGAGGACGGAATTTTATCTGAAAGCGAAAAAACCGATGATATTGAAATAAATAGGGTAAGAATAGTAAACAAGCAGGGCGCAAAAAAGCTGGGTAAAAAAATCGGAAGTTATGTCACGCTTGAAATGCCGAAAATAACGGATAGAAATCCCGATTTCACAAAATGCGTTGCAATAAAGTTTTGTGACGAAATTTCAAAAATGCTTAAGGAATTCGGCAGCGGATGCATACTTGCCGCAGGGCTCGGAAACCGCAGTATAACATCGGACTCGCTTGGGCCGAAGGTTGTTTCGGGACTTCTCGTAACAAGACACCTCAAGGAATATATGCCTCACAGCTTCGGCGATAACCTAAGAGGAGTTTGTGCAATATCCCCCGGCGTTTTGGGAACAACGGGTATCGAAACGGGTGAAATAATCAAAAGCATTTGTATGCGGATAAAACCTGATGTTGTTGTTGCGATTGACGCTCTTGCCGCAAGAAGGGTTGAAAGAGTTAACACTACCATTCAGATTTCAGATACCGGAATATCCCCCGGTGCGGGAGTCGGAAACAAAAGATTTGAGCTGAGCCGAAAAACCCTCGGCGTTCCGGTAATTGCCGTCGGAGTTCCCACCGTTGTGGATGCCGCAACCATTGCTGTCGATGCGCTGGAGGCGTACATGGATGATTCCGACAGGGAAAAGCTTGCAGATGAGCTTTTGCCGCCATACTACAAAAACCTGATTGTTTCCCCAAAAAACACGGACGCTATGATTTCCGACATATCCGGAATAATCTCCGCAGGACTTAACATGGCGTTTCAGCCGGGGCTTTGCTATGAAGATGCCATTATTTTCAGAAATTAACCAAATATCATTGACAAAAGATAAAAATAATATTATAATTAATTGAGTATATATACGAAAGGATGTATCCAATGAAAGGAACAAAAAGACTTGCGGCGTTTGTCGGATGTCTGGTGTTTATCTTTGCCCTGATGCTGCCAACGCTCAGCTTTGCGGAAGATGCACCTGCCTCCACCGCCGACACCTATGTTTTTGAGGGAGACGAAGGTGTGGAATCTCTTGACCTCACAGATGAGGGCGACGCAGATACATATTTTGCGGACGGCCACTATAATGACGATATTGCCGATGAAGACGGCAACTTCAAAGCAAGAAGCGAAACAGCCAAGAAAACAAAGCAGGAAAGCATACCCTTCTTTGCAACATTCTGGGCAATCGTTCCTCCGCTTATTGCAATCATTCTTGCGCTTATCACAAAAGAGGTTTATTCCTCGCTGTTTATCGGTATCGCTGTAGGCGCACTCTTTTCAACCGGATTCAAAGTTGTTCCGGCAATGGACAACCTTTTAAATGAAGGTCTTATTTCGGCAGTTTCCGGCACTGCGGGCATATTCATATTCCTTGTTGTTCTCGGTGTGCTTGTTGCACTTGTTAACAAGGCGGGAGGAAGTGCCGCATTCGGTGCTTGGGCACAGAAAAATATCAAGTCTCGTTCCGGTGCAATGATTTCAACATTCATACTCGGTGTCTTGATTTTTATTGACGACTATTTTAACTGCCTTACAGTAGGCTCGGTTATGAAGCCTCTTACGGACAGGCATAAGATTTCCCGTGCAAAGCTTGCATACATTATTGATGCAACGGCAGCTCCCGTTTGCATGATTGCTCCCATTTCGTCATGGGCGGCTGCGGTATCAAGCTACGCTCCCGAGGGACAGGGACTTTCGCTGTTCATTAAAGCAATTCCCTTTAACTTCTATTCATTGCTGACATTCGTGTTTATCATAGCCCTCACAGCTATGAAGTTTGATTACGGCCCGATGAAGGTTCACGAATTCAATGCGTCGGAAAAAGGCGATCTGTTTACATCGGGCGACCGTGTAGACGCTCCCGAAAACGATAATTCGACATCCTCAAAGGGTATCGTGCTTGACCTCGTATTCCCGATTGTAGTGCTTATCGTTGTTTGCGTTCTTGCGCTGATTTATGTCGGCGGATTCTTTGACGGCGAAACCTTTATTGACGCTTTCGCCAACACAGATGCGACAGTCGGTCTTCCGTGGGGCGGCATAATTGCTCTTGTAATAACAATTATTTACTTCATAATAAGACGGAGCATGACCTTCAAGGAAACAATGGAATGTATTCCCAAGGGCTTTATCGCAATGGTTCCGGCAATTCTCATTCTTACCTTTGCTACTGCTCTTAAAAATATGACCGGCCTTTTGGGCGCTAAGGTTTTTGTTGCCAACATCGTAAGCGGTGCCGCTTCCGGATTTACAAGCTTCCTTCCCGCAATTATTTTCCTGGTTGCTGTAGGTCTTTCGTTCGCAACAGGAACATCCTGGGGAACATTCGGTATTCTTATTCCGATTGTTACGGCAATATTCCCTGCAACGGATCCCATGCAGGTTATCGGAATGTCTGCTTGCCTTGCAGGTGCTGTTTGCGGTGACCATTGTTCACCTATCTCGGATACAACAATTATGTCCTCCGCAGGTGCGCAGTGTAACCACCTGAACCATGTTTCAACACAGCTTCCATATGCCTTGACGGTTGCGGCAGTTTCGTTTGTTTCCTATATCATTTCGGGCTTTGTAAAGTCCTGGTACATATGCCTGCCGATAGGCATTGTGCTTATGCTTGTAACATTGTTTGCAATCAAAGCGGTGACTAAAAAGCAGACTTCAAAATAATTGTTAAACCAAAACAGTCTCTGATAAAGTTCAGGGACTGTTTTTTTTGCAATAAAAATACAGTTACCCAAAATGAGTAACTGTATTTTTGTTTTATTTACTGTACTTCAGTTTCAGAAATCGGTTCATCGTCGGGAATCTGATCCTCATCAATCTCAACATCCGAATACTGGTGCATACCCGTACCTGCCGGGATAAGCTTACCGAGAATAACATTTTCCTTAAGACCTACAAGTGGATCAACCTTGCCCTTAATTGCCGCATCCGTAAGAACTCTTGTTGTTTCCTGGAAGGAAGCGGCTGACAGGAACGAATCTGTTGCCAAAGAAGCCTTTGTGATACCGAGAAGAATTCTCGACCCGATTGCCGGGTTCTTGCCCTCTGCCAAAGCCTTTTCGTTCTGGTTGTTAAACTCATAGAGGTCAACAAGCGAGCCCATAAGCATATTTGTTTCACCGGCGTCTTCGATTTTAACCTTGTTTATCATCTGACGCACAATAACCTCGATATGCTTATCGTTGATGTCAACACCCTGGAGCTTGTATGTTCTCTGAACTTCCTGTGTAAGATATTCCTGAACTGCCTCAAGTCCCTTAATTTTAAGGATTTCATGAGGATTGCAAGGACCGTCCGTAATAAGGTCACCGGGCTCGATTACATCGCCCTCCTTAACCTTAAGCCTTGCGGCAAACGGAATAACATATGTTTTTGCTTCCGCAAGCTCATCGTTTGTAACAATGACTTCGCGGCGCTTCTGCGTTTCATTGAAGGAAACACGGCCTCCGATTTCGGAAATTGTTGCAAGTCCCTTAGGCTTTCTTGCTTCAAACAATTCCTCGACACGGGGAAGACCCTGTGTTATATCGTCGCCGGCAACACCGCCGGTATGGAATGTTCTCATGGTAAGCTGTGTACCAGGCTCACCGATTGACTGAGCTGCGATGATTCCGGCAGCTTCACCAACCTGTACTGGCTGTCCGGTTGCCATGTTGGCACCATAACATTTTGCACATACACCAAGGTGTGACTTACATGTCAGGATCGTTCTGATCTTAAGCTTTGCATCCTGTCTTGTAACACCTGTATCCGGATCAAGGAACGGAACACCGTTTGAATCTACACCCTGATTTACGATCAGAGCAGCTCTCTTTGGTGATACCATGTGGTTTGCCTTAACTAAAAGGTTACCATCTTTATCGTATACAGATTCTGCAAGGTAACGACCTGTAATTCTCTCCTGGAAGGATTCGATTACTTCTTTGCCTTCCATGAATGCTTCTACT
>ERZ827440.457-NODE-457-length-58171-cov-5.779682_pt1 | contig 58171 bp, 48 predicted proteins | sample MGYA00519774_ERZ827440 | MGnify/ENA primary metagenome ERZ827440 (study PRJEB31778, sample SAMEA3449302) | human gut metagenome | biome: human gut; feature: human-associated habitat; material: faeces | place: United Kingdom | collected 2010/2012 ... | reverse complement strand
CGCGCGCGACTTTCGCGAAACGCCCGACGAAATGGTTGACCTGTTCTATCGCGTCATGGACGACCGAAGCACGCTGTAAGAAACAAAACGGGATGTAAAAAACAAAACGGACACTAACAAAATGAGTGTCCGTTTTTGATTATATCCCTGTGTTATCGAGAAAACTTATTTATCCTGAACGTATTTGGATATATCGGTCGCGTAGCAATACTTTGCGGAAGTAAACTTACCGAAAATATACTTGTTCGTCGCCGATTCGCACATCGTGTAGAGCTTTCCGTCAACGATAACAATTTCTTCCGACATCGGCGCAAGTTTTATATCGCCTTTCTGCGTGGAACTGTCAAGAACATAGCGCGGAACGGTCTGTCCGAGAACAGTCACCGTGCCCTCTTCTTTTGTCGCGTCATATATGTAGATGTGCGAGAACGCAACCGCATAAGAGGTGGAAAGATAAATTCTTCCGTCGGCGTCGAAGCACATACCCTGAACAAGTCCGCGCGCAGAATATGCGCACTCTATCTTATCGGAAATTCCGAGAGGTGCCGCTGCGTCAAGTTTATAGGCAAGGATAAGCGCGGTGTTATCGTCGCCCGCCACAGTCTTATATTTATGCGAATCGGGCGTTGGATAGTTTTCTTCGCGGTAAAACTCGCCGACGTATATCATATCGCCCTCAACATGGGTGAACGCCACGCCGAGAGTGTCGCCCGCCGCCGAGGTCTTGAACAGTCCGACAGCTTTTATGCTGCCGCCGTCAGCCGCGTCAACGATGTCGCTTCTGTTAAACGCATACAGTCCGTCGGTGTCCGCAACGTATACATATTTGCCGTATACGGTGATACCTCCGACATGACCCGTAAATGCGCTTCCGTCCTCGTTTGCAAGATTAAGGCTCTTGACTTCTTTGCCGTCAGCCTTGGAAACGACGGACACCTGCGAAGCGTTGCCGTCGGAGCGGTAGCCGGTTATAAGGAACGTGTCGTTTTCGCTGTCGTATGCAAGTCCCTGATGTGTCATACCGTCCGAAAGTCCCGGTATGACGAACGCTTTTTCGGAGTTTTTGTAATACTCGCTTACGGGAATACGGAAATATCCTCTGATTCCGAGGAGCAAAACGAGAACCAGCCCCACAAGGCAGCAAAGAACGATAATGATGGCTTTGCGGGCTTTCTGCCCTTTTGTCAATGTTTTTTTCTCAGACATAATTTTTGTCCTTTCTGCGTGTTTTTCTGCTTTCTTTCTCTATATACCATAGGAAACATGGGTATTATAGCACTTTTAACAAGAACAGTCAATCTTTTTCAAAAAGCGGACGCAAATGCCGTAAAAAATGAAACGCGGCGACACCGTCTTCACATAAGTCATTGAAATTTAACATTTATCCCCCTTGACAAATTTTCTAAATGTAGTATAATATAAAGGCTTGATATACAAGCGCGGTATTGCGATATAGTGTAAAGGTAGCACTGCAGCCTCTGACTCTGCCTGTCGGGGTTCGAATCCCTGTATCGCAGCCAAAAACGGACACACCCTAACGGGTCGTGTCCGTTTTTTTTGGCTGTGATACAGGGATTCATGAAACCCGTTTTTGCGAAAGCAAAAATGGGGTTCGTCGCAGCAGCCGCAAAGGCGCGTCAGCCTTTGCGGACTGTGGAGTCGGGAGCACACGCAATTTTTCGTAAAACGCCCGCAGCGTTCGAAAAATGCGGGAGCGCACCGTACCCCTGACAAAAAGTCATACGGACACACCCTAACGGGTCGTGTCCGTTTTTTTTGGCTGTGATACAGGGATTCATGAAACCCGTTTTTGCGAAAGCAAAAATGGGGTTCGTCGCAGCAGCCGCAAAGGCGCGTCAGCCTTTGCGGACTGTGGAGTCGGGAGCACACGCAATTTTTCGTAAAACGCCCGCAGCGTTCGAAAAATGCGGGAGCGCACCGTACCCCTGACAAAAAGTCATACGGACACACCCGTATGGGTCGTGTCCGTTTTTTCTGCAATACAGGGATTCATGAAGTCCGTTTTGCGGAAAAAGAAGAAAAATATCATTGACCTATTGCAAAAAAGCGTTCTCTGTAATATAATAATGACTGCATATCATTATTGACAATATCCGCAGGCGCGGATTTTCGGAGGAAATCCAAAATGGCAAAGCATTCTTCTGCCGTTCACAAAGAACGCGGCGAGATACAAATGACGCAAGGCTCTCTTTGGAAAAATATGCTCTTTTTCAGCATTCCGCTTATGCTGTCGCAACTTTTGCAGGTGCTTTTCAATATGGTGGACGTCGCGGTCGTAGGCAAATTTTCAAGTGCGGAAGCCTTGGGAGCGGTCGGCTCGACGACGACGCTTGTAACGCTTTTCACGGGCTTTCTCATCGGAATGGGAAGTGCTGTCAACGTTGAGGTCGCGCGCCATCTCGGCGCAAAGGACAAAGCGCGCACAGCCGCTTCCGTCCGCACATCGTTTGTGATATGTCTTGCGACGGGCGTCATTATCATGGCTCTTTGCCTCCTTTCCGCACGTTTTATGCTGGAACTGCTCGGCACAAAGGACGACCTTATAGAGGGCGCCGTGCTCTATTTCCGTATCTATGCGCTCGGAATGCCTGCTCTCGGCATTTTCAACTTCGGCAACGGCGTACTCAGCGCAAACGGTGATACGAAGCGACCGCTTACATATCTTATGATTGCGGGCATTCTGAACGTTCTTTTTAACCTGTTTTTTGTCATCGTTTGCGGTATGGCGGAGGACGGCGTCGCGCTTGCCAGCATCATCACGCAGTATGTATCCGCGGGGCTTATCCTTATACACATGGGACGGCAGGAGAACGACTGCACGTTCCGTTTCCGTGACCTGAAAAAGGGGCTTGACAAATTTGAAGGAAAACATATTCTCGGTCTCGGTATTCCCGCAGGTCTCCAAAATGCCGTTTTTGCAATAGCGAACCTATTTATACAAGGCGCTGTCAATTCCTTTGATTCCGTTATGGTCGAGGGAAATTCCGCCGCAGCAAACGCAGATGCGATAATCTACAACGTTATGGCGGCATTTTATACAGCCTGCGCAACATTCATGGGGCAAAATCTCGGGGCGAAAAAACAGGAACGCGTACTGAAAAGTTATTTTATCGGCATTACATATTCTTTCGTTGCAGGGGCGGTATTCGGCGGCGCTTTGTTCCTGTTCGGAAGAGAGTTTTTGTCCATGTTCGCCAATGACGAAGCAGTTATTGAGGCGGGACTTCAACGAATAAAAATAATGAGTTTTTCCTATGCCGTCAGCGCGTTTATGGACTGCACGATAGCCGCCTGCCGAGGTATCGGTAAGAGCCTTGCGCCCACCGTCATTGTTATTATGGGCTCATGCGTATTCCGTGTGGCGTGGATATATACCGTTTTCGCCCATTTTCATACGATACCGTCCCTGTATCTGCTGTATATTTTCTCATGGACTATCACGGCTGTTGCGGAGATCGCATATTTCACCGTCAGTTACAAAAAAACAGACAGACTTCAATTTTCGGAAAGTTGCAATACATAGACAGCCGAAAAGGGCTCCCTTTTTCGGCGGCGCAAACAAAGAACGGACACTACCCTTTCGGAAGTGTCCGTTCTTTGTTTTTATTAGTAAATGCCTTTCAGATATACTGTAACGAGTTCGCCCTCTTTGGCGAGTTCGTCTGCTGTTTCCGAACAGGCGGTTGCCTGAAACACGGGAAGATTCGCGCCGTCGTTAATAAGATTCATAAAAAGAAAGTCGTTGTCAGCACAGGCAACGGCAAGCGCGTCTGTGTTCAAAGTTTTCGAAAACGGGTGCAGAATTTCGGCGAAAGTCTGTTCGTCGCCGATTTCCAGCACGTCCGAAAAAACGGTTATCCAGTCGCTGTTGTCGGACGTATAAATATACGCCGTATCGTCGGCGTCATCACCGTTTTCCGTCCGCTGTTACCCTTTGCTTTTAAGATATTCAGTAAATTCGTTCTTAACCGAACCGACATCCGCCGTTTCGTTTTTTCTGATATGGAGATTGTTGAAAAACGCTCCCATAATACACCTCAAAATCCTTTTTTATTCTGTTTATTCGGGCTGTTCGCCCGTAATTTCTCTGCCTATCTGCTTGAATCTGTCAAAGAAGTTTTGCCAATATCCCTGTTCGGTGATTTCTTTCATGCCGTAAAAACCGAGATGTTCGCCTTTCCAGCAAAACGTCATCAAGCCGCCCTTGTGTTCTTCGCCGTCGAGGAACTCTTTCATTCCGTTCAGATGCGCAAGCAACTGATTTTCCATAAGTCTGACGGCAGGCATACTCTTGTCCGCAGTCGTATATGCCCACGGGATATACCAAATGCGGCAAGCGTCAGGCAGTTCAAGTTTCATTTTTTCGTTTATGCGCTCGTACTTATCTTTATACGTTTCAAAATCCCAATACATATCGTAGGCGGCGTCCGTGATATATGTCGAATACTGTTTTGTCATATGTCCGTTGGTCACGCCGTCGTTGTATTCGGACGGAACTATTCCCTCAACCGCAAAACAGATGAAGTAGCGTTTGCCGAACGTGTCGTGATTGTATTTTGAAAAGTCATAGATGTTTTTGACGGAAAAGCGGTTGAACAACGGCTCATCCATATAAAAACCGAGGAAGTAATTGAACGCGCCCTCTTCGCGCACGGTCGCAACGACCTTGTCCATTTCGCTTTGCCAATCTTCGGCAATCGCCATATAGCGTTTGCCCCACTTATCTTTGACAATTCCTCTTTCAAGGAACTGGGTGTTTATCCAAAATGCGTTGCCGTTCTTTATCGCAAGGCGTATCTGCCCCGCAAGATCGTCTTGTGCATAAGCGGAAAGAATCACGCAGTTGATGTAGTCCGTTCCCTCGACATCTTCGGAGTTTGCAAAGTCAAGCCCCGGGGAGCAGTAAAGCCCGTTCATGACCTCGGGAACATCGAAAACAAACTGTCCGTTTTCATCGCGTTCGCGCTCCGGTTCGGGCGGTTCGGGCGCTGTGGGTGTTTCGGTCGTTTCTTCGGTTCGTTTGCTCACAGTGCACCCAGCCAAAAACGTGCAAAAAACGGCGGCAAGCAGCAACATTGCAAAGAATCTTTTCATCTTCGTTACCTCTCCAATTTGAGTTCCGAGCCGAGCATGGTGCCTTTACTTTCACAAAGATATGCGAAAACGCGGAAGTCCTCCATATCAAAGTCGAAGTGAAGAGCGTAAATATCTATCTTTTTACCGCGCATATTTTCATCGACGCGGATATAGTGCGAGGATTTGTGCGAGCATTCAACAACCCAATGTCCCCACCAGTTGACGGGGTGTGCAGGCGCACGGTCAAAGCAGCCGATATATTCCCCGTCGCAAACGGCGGCAACATAAAGGCTGTCGTTGCCGTAAATATCGTCAACCGCAACGGTTATAAAAGCATCGGGCGACGCGTCGGCGGGAACTTCGACCGTAAGTTTGCGGGTGCTTACAATGCGGTCAAAATCCTTGAATGCGGCAAGCATATTGCTTGCTTTCGGAGTTCCGACATCGAGTTTTTTGCCGTCCTTATAAAATTCAAGCGCGTGGATATGGTCGGGCGGCGAGGGCAGACGAAGATAGCGGAACGGCGCGGCGGCGGAATAAACAAGTTCAACGCGAGAGCCTTTGTCATATATCTTTCTGTCCACGTTCTCTATCGGGAACGGCTCTTCGGCGCGGCGGAGTTCCTTTTTCGAAACAAGCGGCATATCGTGCCACGAAATGCGATCCCTCGAGGTCTGTCCCAAGTCGGGGAAAACATTCGGAACGCAACCCTCAGAGCCCTCATCGGCGGCAAAAACCTCGATGCGAACGCTGTCAGCAAGGATTTCTTTGCCGAGATCGACGCGCAGGCAGCCGTTCTTTATGCGACGGCCGTATTTTCTCGAACGCGCGTCATAAAACGTCTCGTCCTTGCCGTCAAACATATATTCGGGGTCGCAGCCTCTTATCCAATAGCCCTCCTGACCGAAAAATGCGTTTCTGGCGGCTTCGACTTCGGGATATTTCGTCTTGCCCGCGCGGATAAGGGACTGCATTTCAAGGCTGTGTCCGTCCGTGGCAAAGCAATCCGCCTCATAAAGCGCTTCCGCGAAGTCGGGAGTGTCGCAGAGTTCGAATTTTCCGAGATACTCGGGTTCTTTATTTATAACGTTCACATTTATTTCCGTGCCGTCAGCAAGCAATTCGGGCATCTTTTTGCCGTCAAGAGAGGCGGACTTGAAGCCCTGCGAAAGCACGCGGACATTGCCGTTTGCGCGGGCGATGTTCAAGGTTACGGGTCTGCCCGCAACGTCGCGAACAACTTCGTAATCGCAGTTCGAAAGCAATATATCGTCAACCCCGTCAACGGAAGCAACGACAAGACAGGTGCGGAACTGTGCCACGGGCACACGAACGATATCGCCTTTTTTGAAAGTGCCCAGCAGACGCTGTGTCGGGTGATACTGCACAACGGTTATATCGCCGTCGGCGGAAAGACCTATTGTCTCATCAAGACGGATAACCGCCTCGAACGGCTTCCATTCAAGGTTCTTTAAAGTCATAACACGGGTTCTTGCGTCGCCCCTGCTCACGGCGTTTTCGCCGAAGCGGCAAACATCATCGTCTTTGAGCGGGAAGCCCTCGACAAGCTGTTTTCTGTATTTTGCGGCAAGATTGTATATACGCGCAAGACGCGGGAACTCATCGTCACGCAGCAGCGCGGGAGTTCCGTATATCTCGGGAGAAAGTATAAGCGCACGGGAGAAAGCCTGAACAACAAGTTCATCTTCAAAGTAATCAAGGCAGGACGAAAGGCAAACGCCGTGGTCCTCCGTCAGACGGAGCATATCGGGAACAAGTCCGCGGCGAAGTCCGCACTCACGGTGATGCGGAGCGCAGTTTCTGTTGCGGATAAGTACGTCCGTATACGATTCAAGCCCCTCCCAAAGGAACGTGGTCGCGAAACGCTGCGCGTCGCCGATATTGAGACGGTGAATAAGCACGATGAGTTCCGGGCAGATCTTGCGGCATTCAATAATCGTTTTTTCAAACATCGGTATCTTTTCGGGGCGTATATCGCCGCCGACAAGGTCGAATTTCAAAAGCCCAGCCTCGTATTTTTCAACAAGGTCGATTATCTGGCGGGAACGCTTTTCGGCGTCCTCTTCCGTTTCGCCGAAACCGTCCGGACCGCACCAATAGCCGAGTTTTATGCCGAGCTCTCTCGCCCTTTCCGCGACTTTCGAAAAGCCGTTCGGGAAGTTCTTTTTGAACTGTTCGTTTTCGGGGTCGAAAAACTTATAATCGGGGGAATCGAAATTTCCCGCGTCGAAAGCGTAAATTTCGATATTCATACCGAACTCGCGTTTAAGCCACGCGAAAAAATCAAGGTTCGTCAGAGTGATCTCCTCGGTCGTTCCGTCGTTGTTGTGGTTCACCCACGAAAAATATTGCGGCACGCTGAGGCTTTTTTCGGTTTTTCCTTTTGTGTTTTCCATCAGTTGTCCTCCTCTTCCGGAATTTCCGGAGCTGTCTTGTTGCGGTTGAACAGTTCGACTATGCGGGCAAAAAATGACTTTTGTTCATGTTCAAAGCCGTGTACCCAGTCCGAACGTTTGTAATAGATCATATATATTATCGAACTGATACCCCACGTTATCGGGTAAGCCCAATAGATATAACTTATGTCGTGGAAAATATGAACGACAGCCTCGATGTAGATTATTCTGAACACGCACCAAACGGAAAGCATAATTGTCATCGGCACAAACGCCTTGCCCGCGCCGCGGCATATTGCGGCTATCGCGTGCGAGAACGCAAGCAGGCAGTAAAACAGCGCGACCGTGCGAGCCTGACGGACTCCGAGGTCAAGCACTTCGGGCGTCGAGTCGAAAAATCCGACAAGCGCGGGGGCGAAAATATAGTTCAGAACGCCTATGACCTCTGCGGCTATGGTCGCCGCCAAAATCCCGAAACGCGCGCCCTTTTTGGCGCGGTCGAACTCTCTCGCGCCGAGGTTCTGGCTGATAAATGTCGTGGTTGCCATATTGAAGCTCGTTATCGGCAAAAACGCGAAGCCCTCTATCTTGGCATGAACGCCGTAACCCGCGGTCGCGAATTTTCCGAAGGAGTTTATCTGCGTCTGAACAATAACGTTGGCAAAGCCGATAACGGAGTTTTGTATGCCGGACGGAAGCCCGTAACGGACTATCTCTATCATCATGTCTTTGTGAAAACGTATTTTGCGCAAAGAAACGCTGTATATCTGCCCTTTTTTCATCAGCTGAATACAGCACAAAACGACGCTTGCAGACTGAGATATGACCGTTGCGACGGCAGCCGACCAAACGCCCCACTTGAACGCGCCGACAAAAAGCACGTCGAGCCCGACGTTCAGAACGGACGAAAAAATAAGATAATAAAGCGGTCTGCGGCTGTCACCGACCGCGTTCATGATGCCGCGGCAGACGTTGTACATTATCATCGCGATCGCGCCGAGGAAATAATAACGGAAATATTCCGTTGCCTGCGGCAAAACCGACGGGTCAGTTTTCATCCACCGCAAAAAAGTCGGGGTGAACGCAACACCGAAAACGGTCAGTATAACGCTGCTCACAAGCCCGAACGCGATGTTCGTATGTACCGCGCGAGATATGTTGTCCGCGTCACGCGCGCCGAAATAGCGGGATATAACGACACCCGCGCCCATGGAGGTGCCCATAAAAAAGCTTATCAATAAAAAAATCAGTGTTCCCGACGAGCTGACGGCGGCAAGCGCGTCCGTGCCGAGGAACTTGCCGACGATAAAAGTATCGGCGGTATTGTAAAGTTGCTGAAATATCTGACTTAAAAGAACGGGCATGGCAAACGCGACCATGTGACCGTAAGGATTCCCCTGCGTCATATCGCGCGTTATCTTCGCCGTTTCGACTTTCTTCTGGTGTGCGCTCATAATTTTCCTTTGCTGATATTGATTTTCCTGTGTTTTTGTGGTATACTTATTCAAATACGGGCGATATTTGTTCATTCTATCTTATTTATATCGCCGCTAAAAGGAGACATTGGTTTTGGGAAAGATAAAATATCTGTGCGGTCGTATCTTTTCGATGCACTTTGATAAGATGTTCGAAAAGATAGACGACATACATAAAAAGACCGGAAAGAGCAAAATTTATCTCTTTTTCGATATGATAAACTGCGGTCTGAAATATCAGGCGGGTTACATGGACTATTGGCTGTTTGAGATGTACGACCTGAATCGCGCGCAGCGAAAGACCGTTGTTACAAGGGGCATCAACAACGCGTTTATCAAGCGTTTCAACGACCCCGCGTATATGAAATACATCGACGACAAACTCGAATTCAACCGCCGTTTCGAAAAGTTTCTTAAACGCGATTGGCTCGATGTTCACACCGCAACGGACGAACAGCTTGCCGCTTTCTGCGAAAAGCACTCAACGTTTATGGCAAAGCCCGAAAACGGAATGTGCGGCAAAGGTATTCAAAAGCTGAATTTTTCCGATTTTGACAGCGTTGAAGCGCTGCGCAAGCATCTTGTCGAAGCAAATCTCATGCTGCTTGAAGAGCCCGTTGTTCAACACCCCGACCTTATGCGCCTGCACCCCAATTCGGTCAACACCTGCCGTGTCATAACAATAGCGAAGGACGGCAAAACACGCGTCGTTGCGGCATATCTGCGCATAGGCAACGGCAAATACGTTGACAACTTCAACAGCGGCGGCATGGTTGTGCCGATAGAAGAAGACCGCGGCGAGATAATTTATCCCGCGCTTGACAAATCGGGCAACCTTTACGAAAAGCACCCGATGACGGGCGTTTCCATAAAAGGATTCAAAATCCCGCTTTGGGATGAAGTGATAAAACTCGTATGCGAAGCGGGACAGGTAGTTCCGCAAGTCGGACTTGTGGGCTGGGACGTCTGCGTGACGGAAAAAGGTCCGCTGCTTATCGAGGGCAACGAATTTCCGGGACACGACATCTATCAACTCCCGCCGCACCGAACGAACGGTATCGGCGTGCTTCCGAAGTTCAAACGCGCCATAGACGGGGAATAAAGCGAAAATTTTCGCAAGTCAGAGGCTAAAAGTCCGTAACGTTCAAATATTTTACCGCAATCGGTTTTTATCGCAATATTAAAATTTTATCCGTGAAGACGGAGGGTATATCGCTTGATATACCCTCCTGTTTTTCTGTTTACAGAACAGCAAAGACAAGATATGCCAGTCCTCCGATAATAAGAAGGACTCCGACAGCGGGAAGAAACAGCGTCAGGAACGCCGAAAAGACCATTGCAAACCGATCGCCCTTTTCAAGCGGTTCTTCTCTTAACTTTTCTTCTTTTTCGGCGTCTGCTTTTTTAGGAAGTCTGCGCCATGCCTTAAAAATCATCTTGCGTTCGTTGTCTTCTTGACGTCGAACAGATAGTTTCCGTTCTCGTCAACTTTTTTAGTGTCTGCGAAATGGCAGGCAACGAAGTGTCCCGGTTCAACCTCCGTCAGCGGCGGCGGAACGACTTTGCACTTATCGCAAGCCATAAAGCAACGTGTATGGAACTTACAGCCCGAGGGCGGATTTATCGGCGATGGGATATTGCCTTCAAGGATAATTCTTTCCTTTGTAAGGCTGTCCGGGTCGGTCGTCGGAATGGACGAAAGCAGCGCTATCGTGTACGGGTGGCGCGGATCGTTAAAGATAACGTCCGTGGGCGCAACCTCCACCATGTTGCCGAGATACATAACGCCGATACGGTCGGAAATATAACGAACGACCGAAAGGTTATGTGAAATGAAAAGATACGTCAGTCCCTCTTTTTCTTTCAGTTCCTGCAACAGGTTGATTATCTGCGACTGAATGGAAACGTCAAGCGCCGAAACGCACTCGTCGCAAACGACGAACTTCGGTTTAACGGCAAGAGAACGCGCGATACAGATTCTCTGACGCTGACCGCCCGAGAACTGGTGCGGGTATCTGTTGTACATATAATTCTGCAAGCCGCACGAATTCATTATTTGGAAAACGTACTCCTGCATTTTTTTAGAGCCGCGCTTGAAGAACTTATGCGTTACAAGTCCCTCTTCGATTATCTGACCTACGGTCATACGCGGGTTCAGCGACGAATACGGGTCCTGGAAAATGACTTGCAGGTCTTTTCTCAGAAGACGCATTTCGGTATACTTCAATCTTCTCAGATCGACGCCGTCGTCAAGCATTGCTTCGTATTCGGCAAACTCTTCGTCGCCCGCATACTTTGCTTTCTGTTCGTCTATCGAAAGCTGGATTTTTGCCGCTTCGCCGAGCAACTTTTCTTTGTCCGATTCAAGCGGAGCCTTGGCTTTTTTGAGTTTTTCAATCTTTTTCTTTGCGGATTCCGCTTTTGCCGTATTTTCCGAAAGATCGGCTTCAAGTTCGGAGATGTCGAGGTCGATATCGTCTATCTCCTCCTGAATCTTTTCCGCCTTAAAGGTCAGACGGTACTTCGAAAGAAGCATATCCGCGCCTTTTTTCGTGTCACGGACGGTGAATCCGCCGAGAATTTTGGAAACATTGTCAAGCGCGGTTTTGGCGTTGCAAGCCGCAAGATTCTTGTCTTGCAGGTCAAAGAACGTTGCGGCATCTCCCTTTTCGTCGCACTCTTTTGCAAGTTTATCCGCGTGCTCCCGTGCTTTATGATATTCCGCAACATATTTTTCGGCATTTTTCAGGGTGTCTATAACATATTCGGGGGCAACTGTGTCAAGCGTTCTGCCGTAATACATAGTGCTGCCCGCGGTCTGTTCGTAAAGTTGGAGAAGCACACGTCCGAGCGTAGATTTTCCGCAGCCGGACTCACCGACGAGACCGAACGTTTCGCCCTTATAAATGTTGAGGGTTATATCCTCGTTTGCTCTGTTGTATACCTGTTTGGAGAAGACGGACGCCTTCGGCATCGGGAAATACTTTTTAAGATTCGTAATCGACAGTAATTTCTGCATGAGCGGCGCTCCTCCTTTCTTCTTTATCCGGATAGAAGCAGCGAACAAGTTGGTTGTCCGCAACCTTTGCCAGCGGCGGCTCTTCCTCTATACATCTGCGCGTGCAATATTTGCAGCGGGGCGCGAATTTGCAGCCTTTCGGCAGATCAAGCGGGTGAGGCACAACGCCGGGAATCGGGTCAAGTTTCTTTCTGTCGTCGTTAAGACGCGGAATGGAATACATCAGACCCTCCGTATACGGGTGGCTCTTCTTGCAGTCCGTAAAAATAACTCTTGCGGGAGCCTGTTCAACAACCTGACCGCAGTACATAACAACAACGTCGTCCGCCATCTCGTTGATAACTCCGAGGTCGTGCGTGATAAACATTATCGCGGTGCCGTTTTCTCTTTGCAGGTCGTTCATCAGACGGAGTATCTGCGCCTGAATGGTAACGTCAAGCGCCGTGGTCGGTTCGTCCGCTATAAGAATGTCGGGTTTGCAGGCAAGCGCCATGGCTATCATAACACGCTGACGCATACCGCCCGAAAGTTGGTGCGGATATTGTCTCGCAACAACTTCGGGGTTCGGAATCTGAACCGCGCGGAGCATTTCGATACATTTTTCCGCAGCTTCTTTCTTCGACATATTCTGGTGAATCATAAACGGCTCGGAAAGTTGTCTTTTAACCGTGAAGACGGGGTTCAAGCTCGTCATCGGCTCCTGGAAGATGACCGATATACGGTTGCCGCGGATATGATACATCTGCTGAGTGGAGAACTTTGAAAGGTCTTTGCCCTCGAATTTGACAGTACCGCCGGCAATATATCCGTTTGCGTCAAGCAGACGGAGTATACTCATGGCGGAAACGCTCTTGCCCGAGCCGGATTCGCCCACGATGCCGAGCGTTTTTCCGCGATAGATCGAATACGAAACGTCGTTTACGGCTTTTACTGTGCCGTTTCTTGTTTTGAAGAACGTGTGGAGATTCTGAACTTCAAGCAAAGGCTCTTCGTTCGGATGTGTTGTTTTTTCGATATTTTCAGCCATTATTTCTCCACCTCCGATTTCGGGTCAAGCACGTCGCGAAGCGTGTCGCCGATTATGTTTATGCAGATAACGACGATAGACAGGAACAGCGCGGGGAACAGCCATCTCCACCAGAAATTCTGTATAACCTGCGAGTTCTTTGAGCCGTCGAGCATATTGCCCCAAGTCGGGCGCGGAAGCTGAACGCCGAAGCCGAGGTACGAAAGCGAGGACTCGGTAAGCATACAACCCGCGAAATCGAGCGTTACCGTTACAAGAATAACGGAAACAATGTTCGGCAGAATGTGCTTGAACGCTATGCGGCTTTCACGGACACCCATTGAACGCGCGGCGGTAACGAATTCCTTTTCGCGCTCCGCAAGTATCTGACCGCGGACAAGTTTTGCAAGACCGGTCCACGAAAGGAGTCCGAGGATTATCATGATTATAAAGATACGGGTATTCTCTTTGACGTCCGAATATTTCAGAACGGCGGAAAGAACAAGCGCAAACGGCAGGAACGGGATAGCGCCGAATATTTCGGTAACACGCATAAGGATCATATCTACCGCGCCGCCGAAGTAGCCGGAAAGACATCCGATGATGATACCGATTATCGTGGAAACGATAACGGCAACGGCGCCGATGGACATGGTCATCATACCGCCGTTCATAAGACGGTTGAACACGTCACGACCCATTTCGTCGGTACCCATAAGGTAGCCTTTAAGACCCCAGTTGCCGACGTTTTTGCCGTCCTTGAAAGCATAGTTCTGGAAACCGGAAGCGAATACGGTGTCAACCGAACCGGCATCTTCGAGAGACGAGGGAATATCGCACTGATTTCTGTAACTCTGTCCCCAGCAGTAAACTCTGCCCTGCTCGGTAACAGCCGTGTAGTGGCGGGTTCCCGCAGAGATGGAAACTATCTTATCTCCGTCCGCAACGGTGGGAACTTGGTCTTTCATTCCGACAAGAACCACTTCGCCATCGTCAAGAAGAAGAGCCAAAGATGTTCCGGTTGCGGCAATGTCAACGCATTTGCGGTTGCCTATCGCGTCTTCAACGGAAAGATTGGCGTTGATGTAATCGAATTTTGTGCTTCTGCCTCTGACGAATTTTCCGTTTTCGTCAATACCGTATATACCGTCGTTTGTAAATGCGATTTTAACCAATTTACCGTTTTCCTTGCCCGCTTTGATAACGGAGGAAAGGTTGGTGGCGGAAAGTCCGTCGTTGCCCCAGGCATATATCTTGCCGTCTTCCATAAGAATGGCGGTTACCTGCTGACCGCAGAGAAGTTGTTTTACTTTGGTCGGGTCAACTTTGCCGTCGGACGGAAGTTCATCGGTCATCTTACGGCACATGGCTATCATTGAACCCTTGTCTCCGTACTGACCGTTGTCATATTCGCCCCATGCGTAAACATAACCGTCGTCGCCTATCGCCACAACGTGATCCGAACCTGCGGCAACGTGAATGATGTTTGCGTTTTTAACCTCTTCGGGAACGGTAAGAACGTCGCGCTGCGCGTCGTCCTTTGCGTGGTTGAAATAGTAGCCCCATGTATAAACATTGCCGTCGGTGTCAAGACCTACGGTGAACGTACCTCTCGAAGAGATGTCAACCGTTCCGTCTTTCATCGCGGACGGAAGTTTCATCATGTTCATCGTCGGCGAAACGTTGGCGTGAAGCATTTCGCTTCCCGTTTCGGTCAGATCGACGGGCGCAACAATGGGACCTATGATAACAAACAGGAACATTGCGGCAAGCACGATGACCGCTATAAGCGCGGACTTTCTTCTGAAAAATCTCTTGACCGCAAGTTTGCCCGGGCTGTCATATCTTTCATCCGCCGCGGAAACTTCTTTCGAAGCGCCCATAAACATACGGCGGAGCCACTTCAAAGGAGTGAAAACTCTCTTTTCGGAGGACTTATTCTCATTGCTCATTTTTCATTGTCCTCCTTTATTTATTAACGCGAACGCGCGGGTCGGCGATACCGTAAGCGATATCTATGATAAGGTTTCCGATAAGTCCGATGAAAACATAGAACATCTGAAGAAGAAGCACAACTTCAAAATCCTTGTTGTTCAGGGACTGGATATAAAGCCTGCCTACGCCGTTGAGTCCGAAAATATTCTCAATCATAATCGAACCGGAGAATATGCCGAGGAACCAACCTATAACAAGCGTTATAATGGGTATCAGCGCGTTTCGCCAAGCGTGACTGTAAACGACCGTTTTTTCGCGCAGACCTTTCGCCCTCGCAGTTCTTATGCAGTCAAGCGAAAGAGCCTCTGTCATGGAAGCGCGGACATAACGCGTCATGCCGCCGAGAGAGGCGAACGTCATCGCGATAAGCGGCAGGCTCATATAATAAAGCTTGTCAAAAAACGCTCTTGCGCCGGTATAGTTCGCGCCGGGGGTTCCCATACCGGAAACGGGGAACCAGCCGAGCATTGTTGCAAAAATCCAGATAAAAACTATACCTATAATAAACGTCGGAATACTGTAACCGACTATCGTGGCTATCTGTATCGCCGTGTCACGCTTGCTTCCGCGGTGAACGGCACAGAAAATACCGAGCGGAATGGTTATTCCGAGCGCAAGTATCGTTGCAAAAATGTTTATAAATATGGTGTTCTTCATCGGCTCTATAAGAACGTCCTTGGCGTCTCTCGAATACTGATAACTGTAACCGAAATTGCCTTGAAGAATACCGTTGTAATGACCGTTTATCGGCGCGACGCCTATCCAGCCGAGATAACGAACGAAAACGTTCTGGTCGGTTCCGAGTTCTTTCCGCTTTTGCTCAATTAGCTGCTCGAACTTTGCGCCGCCGTCTGGCATATGCTTGTATGCGTCTCTTTGCTTTTCAGCCTCTGCGCGTCCTCTGTCAAACGGGATCATTGCATATACAAGATACATCAACAGAGAAAGGATAAGCATAACGACGAGCATATAACCGAGTCTTTTAAGTATATATTTGCCCATACTAAACTCCCCTGATATCAGATTTCCGGCAATATCCGTACGCATCCGCAAAACGGAAAACTCTTGAAAAGAGTCGCACGGAGATTTAATATCTGTACCCCACACCGAAAACGCGGGGGCATACGGATATTCCGGAAAGACCGAAGATGTTTTTACAAAGTTATAATAAAGATGTTTAAAAACGGGGCAGCCGAAACGGCTGCCCCGTCCTTTAACCTATGTAACTGTAAAACAGTTCTGTACTATATTATGCGATTACGCGTTAACGTCAGCATAGATGATAGCTCTTGCCATACCGAAGAACGGGCTGGTTACGAAGCCGGTGATCTTTGCGTTGAATACGTCGTAGTACATGTTGGAGTACAGCGGGATATCGGGCATAAGCTGATTCCATCTTTCGATGTAAGCTTCCCACCACTTGTTGTACTCTTCTTCGGTCTTAGCGTTGTAAACCATACCCATGGAAAGGTAGTCCATACCGAGTTTGCCGCCGGACTGGGTCATAGCTTCTTCAAAAGTAAGTTTTTCAGCAGTAAGATCGTACGGGAATGCTTTGTCATACTCGTCGTAGAGTTTGTTCGAAGAATATCCGAAGTAAGCCTCGTCAAGAGACCAGTTGAAAGCGTAGTCATAAACGGAGTTGTTCCAGCCGGTTGCAAGGTTGAACATACCGAAGGTCGGAGTTCCCGCATAACCGTAGGAAGCGTCACGGTAGATTTCGCCGAGCAGCTGAGTGAAGTCGCCCACGGTCGCACGGATAACAATGCCGAGAGCAGCAACGTCGGAGCTGTTTGCAAGTGTGGTGTTAAGAAGGTCGGTTACGCTGTTGGGCGTGGTGCCGAACCAGTTGATTGCAAGGGGCATGTAGTAATCGTTTCCGATTTTAACAGTCTTGTAGGTAACGCCGTCGGTGTTGTTAACAGACGCATAGGTCTTGTTAACGCCGTCGCAGGCCTCAGCCTCTTCAGCGGTAAGTTTCTTGTAACGAACCGCGTCAACGCCGGTCTGACCAGCCACGAAGGCTTCGCCCTTGGAGTTGTAGATCCAGCCGCCGTCTACAAGTGCTTTTTCAGCGTTTGCAACGGAGAAAGAGTAGTCGATAAGAGTGATGTTGTCTTTAACTGCCTTCCACATCGCGAAGTCCGGGCTGTAAGGTCCGTCAACAACAACACCGTAACCGCCGGTGAAGGTCTGGCAGAATTCGGTTCTGTTAAGCGCGTAAGTAAGAGCCTGACGTACGGAAGCGAACATGGTGGGACCGAAGTCGCAGTCGAACTGGATCTTACCGTAGCCTGCGCGCTGGTAGTGAACTTCATTGAAGTTTGTTCCGTCAACAACAGCAAGAGCCGCCTTGGTAACGTCGCCGCCGGTGAGAGCGGAAAGAACGTCAACTTCGCCCTTCTTGAGCTGGTCAAGCTGGGTCTCGTCAACGAGTTTTCTGTAAACGATGGTTTCGATGGTCGGCTTCATGCCTTCGAAGTTGCCCTGGAACTCGGGGTTAGCGAGAAGGGTTGCTTCGGAAGTACCCTCATCCCACTTGGAGATGGTGTACGCGCCGGAGAACGGATACTTTGTGGTATCATATCTGTTTGCTTTGATTTCTTCAGCTTTAACGTAAGTAGCGTCTTTGCCTTCGGTCATTGCATAGAAGTCATCGGTAAGGTAGCAGCCGTTGCCGTCGTCTTTAACGTCAACGCCTTCGCCGAGAACGCATGCGAGGAAGTCGGGATCAATTGCACCGTAAGTGTAAGCGAAATAGTACGGATAGTGATCCGAGGAAACGGTAAGAGAGAACTGGTAGTCGCCGAGAAGACGAATGCCCGCGAACTCTTTGGTAGCACCTTCCGGAGCGTCAGCGCCGGTGTATGCTCTGAACGAGGTGTAGCCGACGAAAGCCTGACCGCTCATACCGGAGTGACCCGCAGCAACGGAAACGGGCGAAGAGAAGGAAAGGATGCCCGCAACGTAGTTTTTAGCGGTGATAGCGGAACCGTCGCTGAATTTAAGACCTTCGTTAAGAGTGATGGAGATGGTGTAAGTGCCGTCCGCATTCTCTGTTTCCTTGTGCTCTTTAACAGAGGTGGCGTTCCACTGATAAGCACCGTTCTGGTCTGTTTCCATCGTGCCGTAGCCGACGGTCAGTTTGTTGATATCCTGGTCGGACGCGCCCGCGGAAGACCCGCCGAAGCCGGGCCAACGGAAGTCGCCGCTGAGCTCTGTCGTGTTACCGAGAATAACTTTTGTGCCTTTTTTGATCTCACGAACTACCTTGACGGGCTTGGTCGTTCCGGTCGGGTTGTTATCATCTTTTTTACAACCGGTCAGCGCACAGCCGACAACCAAAGCCACGAGCAGGAGAAGCGCAATCAATTTCTTGCTCATAGAGATAATACCTCCAAAAAATTTTATAAACTCAGAGCCGCGCCTCCTAATGGCAAGGAGCGCGCCCTGTCGGTTATCCGAAAAAACTTCCCTTTCGGGAAGGGATCCGCGGAAACCAAATCGGACAGACGAACGAAAAATAACGAACGTCTCGCCTTTGACACCGGAAAAAACGGTTCTTCATCTTTTTTCAATTATATAATATCATGTTATGGTTGTCAAGTAACTTTTGTAAATTTTTCATTTTATTCATATTAAAAACACAAACATATATATAAAACAATGATTAAAAAGAATATTTCACGCATAATCACTTTTAATTGCATAAAAAACGGCGTTTTTTGACGAAAGACGCCCCCAAAAAAGGCAAAAAGTAACAGAGACTTTCGTCGGAAAGCAAACAAAACGAGAAAAAAGGCAAAAAATACGGCAGAAGGCTTTCAGAGGAAAGTAAAGAACAGCAAAAACCGCTCGGAATCGGCTGACGAGACTTTCGGCGGAAAGTGCCGAGCAGGCAAAATGAATTAAAATCGAAAGCAACGAATAAATAAGCAGTTTCGACTGTGTCCAAGTAAAAGACTGTTGCTATTACCGCCGTGTTTTCACGGAAAATTTTCGCGCCGCACTATTGATTTTTTCGTTCGGTTGTGATAATATATGCCTGTAATAATATTATAATATCGGAAAGCAGGTTTGAATTTTGAAGATAACCGAGAGATTTCTTAAATACGTTTCGTTTGATACAACATCGGACGAAGACTCGCCCTCCACACCGTCCACCGAAAAGCAGAAAGCGTTGGGGGCATTTCTTGCCGACGAACTCAAAAGCATCGGGCTTGAAGAAGTCCGCATAGACGAATACGGCTACGTTTACGGCTACCTGCCCGCAACGGAAGACAGAAAAGACGATGCGACGGTGGGACTTATCGCACACATGGACACATCCCCCGCGGTTTCGGGCACGGATATAAAGCCGCGCATTATTAAATATGTTGGCGGAGACGTCGAACTCGGTCACGGAGAATACCTGACCGTTTCGGATTTCCCCTCGCTTGAAAAATATATCGGACAGGAACTTATAGTAACGGACGGGTCAACGCTTCTCGGCGCGGACGACAAAGCGGGCGTTGCTGAGATAGTGACCGCCTGCGAATATCTTGTTTCGCACCCCGAGATCTCGCACAGGGCTGTTCGCGTGGGGTTCACCCCCGATGAAGAAGTGGGGCGCGGGGCAGATAAATTCGATCTCAAAAACTTCAGGGTCGATTGGGCGTATACAGTTGACGGCGGCGAACTCGGAGAACTTGAATACGAAAATTTCAACGCCGCGGGCGCAAAAATAAAAATCAAAGGCGTAAACATTCACCCGGGCGACGCGAAAAACAAGATGAAAAACGCAACTCTCATAGGTGCGGAGTTCATTTCCCGTCTGCCCGCGGCTGAAACGCCCGCGCACACGGAAAAATACGAGGGCTTCTATCACGTCTGCGACATCAAGGGTGATGAAAGTTCCTGCGTTGTCAGCATGATAATCAGAGACCACGACCGCGAAAAGTTCGAGAATCGCAAAAAATTCGTTTCCGACCTCTGCGATTATCTGAACCTTGTTTATGGTGCGGGCACGGTGACGGCGCAGATAAAAGACAGTTATTATAATATGAAAGAATACATCGTTCCGCACATGCACATCATCAGACGTGCGGAAGCGGCAATGAAAGAAAACGGCGTTGAGCCGATAATAGTTCCCGTGCGCGGAGGCACGGACGGCGCAAGGCTTTCGGAAATGGGACTTCCCTGCCCGAATCTTTCGACCGGCGGCGCAAATTATCACGGAATACACGAATACGTTCCCGTCAGATCAATGGAAAAGATGACTGATATACTCATATCGCTCGCACGTCAGAAAGACGATGAGCAGTTTTAACAACGGAAGGTAAGAGAAAGATATGAAAATTGTAGTTGTCGGCTGCGGAAAGATTGGTCAATCGGTCGTTGCCAGTCTCGTTTCGGAGGGACAGGACGTTGTTGCCGTGGATCTTGACGGCGCAACCGTGACACAGATAACAAATGTTTACGACGTCATAGGCGTCTGCGGCAACGGCGTTGACTGCGAAGTGCTGCGCGAAGCGGGCGTTTCGGAAGCGGAACTGCTCGTTGCGGTGACGGGCTCGGACGAATCCAATATGCTGTGCTGTCTTTTTGCGAAAAGGCTCGGCGCGAAGCACACAATCGCCAGAATAAGAAACCCCGAATACAACGAGAGCAGCCTCGGTTTTATGTGCCAGCAGCTCGACCTTGCCATGGCGATAAACCCCGAAATGCTGGCGGCAAAAGAAATATACAATATGCTTCGGCTGCCGTTTGCGGCAACGATAGAGACCTTTTCACGCGGGTATCTTGAAATGATAGAAATGCGTCTGAAACAGGACTCTCCGCTCAACGGGGTTAGGATAATCGACCTGCGCGGACGCTTCAAGGCGGCGTTTCTTATAACCGCCGTGCTCAGAGGAGACAAAGTATATATTCCCGACGGAAATTTTGAGCTGAAAAGCGGAGACAAGATAGGGCTTGTCGCGTCCCCCGACGAACTGACAAAACTTATGCGCGCACTCGGGCTTGTTCAGCGTCAGGCGCGCAACGTCATGATTCTCGGCGGCAGCAGAACGGCGCATTACCTTGCAAAAATGCTTTTGAGCGGCGGCAACACGGTCAAAGTGATTGAAAAAGACAGACCGACGTGTCTCGAACTCTGCGAAGCGCTTCCCGGGGCAGACGTTATCTGCGGCGACGGCGCTGAACAGGAACTTCTGCTCGAAGAGGGAATACGGAGCATGGACGCGTTCGTTTCGCTGACGGGAATGGACGAAGAAAACATACTTATCTCTATTTTTGCTTCGTCGCTTGCCGTGCCGAAAGTTGTGCCGAAAGTCAACAAGGAAGAGCTTGTAGGCATGGCGGAAAAACTCGGTGTTGACAGCATTATCTCACCCAAAAAGACAATTTCCGACCTGCTTGTAAGTTACGTTCGCGCGCTGCTCAACTCGGAGGGCAGCAACGTTGAAACGCTTTACAAGGTCATGGACGGAAAAGCGGAAGCGCTCGAATTCAGCGTTCGCCCCGGTTCGGAAGTGGCGAATATCCCGCTCAAAGACCTTGAACTGAAAAAGAACATACTTGTTGCAGGTATTATCAGGCAAAGAGAAACCATTATTCCCGGGGGTTTGGATATGATTCTTGCGGGCGACCGTGTCGTCGTTATCTCCGCGGACAGAAAACTCGAAGATCTCTCGGATATATTAAAATAGGTAAAAATGAACAAGAGAATGATTTTATCCCTGCTCGGAAAGATAATTCTGCTCGAAGCGGGGCTTATGGCGTTACCTCTTATCGTCGCGGTTATCTACGGAGAAAAAAACGTTGTTTGGGCGTTTTTGTGGACAGTTGTCGGGTCATGTGCGCTCGGTGGGCTTATACAGGCGTTCTGCCGTCCGAAAGACAGGGTGATATACGCAAAAGAGGGCTTCATAATCGTTGCGTTTGCGTGGCTGACGATGTCGGCGATAGGCGCCGTTCCGTTCGTTTTGAGCGGAGAGATACACTCTTACGTCGATGCGTTTTTCGAAACGGTCAGCGGATTTACCACAACGGGCTCATCAATATTGCGCAATGTGGAAGAGATGAGCCGAGGGCTGCTTTTCTGGCGCAGTTTCACGCACTGGATAGGCGGCATGGGTGTGCTTGTGCTTATCGTTGCGATACTTCCGTCCTCGTCTTCTTCGCGTTCCATTCATATTCTGCGCGCGGAAATGCCCGGTCCCACCATGGGCAAACTTGTGCCGAAGATGAGAAACACGGCAAAGATACTTTACATAATCTACATTTGCATGACCGCGGTCGAAATAATACTGTTGCTTTGCGGCGGAATGCCGCTTTTTGACAGCCTTGTTCACGCGTTCGGCACGGCAGGCACGGGCGGGTTCGGAATAAAAGCGGACAGCATCACGTCCTACAATCATTATCTGCAATGGGTCATAACGATTTTTATGTTCCTGTTCGGGATGAATTTCAACGTCTTTTATTTCATTTTGATAGGGCGTTTCAGATCCGCTTTCAGAAATGCGGAACTTATCTGCTACGTCGGCTTGGCGCTCGTCAGCGCGGCGGTCATTGCGGTAAACATTTTTCCGCAGTACGACAGCGTATCGGACTCGATAAGGCTTTCGGCGTTCCAAGTCTCCTCGATAATGACGACCACGGGTTACGCCACGGCGGATTTCAACGCATGGCCGATACTTTCAAAAACAATACTGCTTGTGCTGATGTTTATCGGAGCGTGTGCGGGATCTACGGGCGGCGGATTAAAAATTTCGCGTCTGCTGCTGCTGTTTAAGATGTTCGGCAGAGAAAGGAAACGTCTTGTGCATCCGAGAGCCGTCTCCATCGCAAAAATGGACGGCAAAAGAGTTGACGACGCAACTTTGCACGGAACGGGAAACTATCTGGCAATATACTGCATGGTTTTCTTCGTCGGATTTTTGCTGATAAGCGTGTCCCCGCCTGCGGGTTTTGACATAGAAACAAACTTCTCGGCAATGGCGGCTTGTTTCAACAATATCGGACCGGGTCTCGGCATGGTCAGTCCCTCGGCAAGTTTTGCGGACTATTCCGCATTTTCAAAGATAGTGCTTTCCGTTGTGATGCTGCTCGGCAGGCTTGAACTTTCGCCGCTGATGATAGCGATAACACCGTCCGAATGGAGAAAAAACAGATAAACACCAGAATTGCCCCTGCTCGTTTATGCTGAACATTCAGCCTATGCAAGGAGAAGATATGATGAAAGAATACCTCAAAAGCGCCGACGAAGTGTTTGCGGACATAGGTTCGTCTGCAAACGGACTGACCTCGACAGAGGCGCAAACGCGTCTTGAAAAGAACGGCAAAAACAAACTTGCCGAAGCAAAAAAGCCCTCTGTGATCAAAAAATTCTTTGCCGAACTCGCCGACCCCATGATAATCATTTTGCTTATCGCTGCGGCTGTTTCGGGGGTCACCGCAGCGCTTCAAAACGAATCGTTCACGGATGTTTTCATAATTCTTGCGGTAGTGCTGATAAACGCGGTGCTCGGCGTTGTGCAGGAAAGCAAAGCAGAAAAAGCGATAGAAGCGCTTCAAAAAATCACGGCGGCGACATCAAAAGTTTTGCGTGACGGAAGACCCGTAACGGTCAAGAGCGAAGACCTTGTTGTCGGCGACGTTGTATTGCTTGAAGCGGGCGACGCCGTTCCCGCAGATTGCCGCCTTATCGAAGCGGCAAGCCTGAAAGCGGAAGAATCCGCGTTGACGGGAGAAAGCGTTCCCGTAACAAAATGCGCCGAAAAACTCTGTGCCGACGGCGAAAAAGACGTCCCGCTCGGCGACAGAAAAAATATGGTATACATGGGCAGTTCCGTATCATACGGGCGCGGCGTCGCGGTTGTGACAGCCGTCGGAATGGATACCGAAATGGGTAAGATTGCAGGCGCACTCGCCGCCGCAAAGGATGAAGACACTCCCCTGCAAAAGAAACTGAACCAACTCAGCAAGATTTTGAGCGTACTCGTGCTGGGCGTATGCGTCGTTGTGTTCGCGGTGGATATTCTGCGCATCGTGCCCAATGTGACGTTCGACGCATTGCTCAAAACATTTATGGTCGCGGTCAGCCTTGCCGTTGCGGCAGTTCCCGAGGGGCTTGCGGCGGTCGTTACGATAGTGCTTTCGATGGGCGTTACCAAGATGTCAAAGCGCAACGCCGTTATCCGCAAACTGACGGCGGTCGAAACGCTCGGCTGCACGCAGATAATCTGTTCGGATAAAACGGGAACGCTGACGCAGAATAAAATGACGGTCGTTGAGCGCTCGTCCGACGATGAAAAATTGCTTGCAACTGCAATGGCGGTCTGCTCGGACGCAAAAGAGGGCGAAAACGGCGAAGCGGTCGGAGAACCGACCGAATGTGCGCTGGTCAACGACGCAATCTCACTCGGACTGACGGACAGTATAAACGGATACAAACGTATCGGAGAAGCGCCGTTCGACTCAATGCGAAAAATGATGAGCGTCGTAGTCGAAAACGGCGGGCATATCGTGCAATTCACAAAGGGCGCGCCCGACGAAGTGTTGAAACATTGCACGCATTATCTTGAAAACGGCGAAGAACTCCCGATGACGGAAAAAGTTCGCGAAAAGATTCTTGCAGAAAATAAAAGAATGGCGGACAAAGCGCTGCGCGTACTCTGCGCCGCGAAAAAAGAACATAAAGAAAAACCCGCAAATACAGAACCCGCGGAACTTGAAAACGACCTCTGCTACATAGGTCTTTCGGGCATGATAGACCCGATACGTCCCGAAGTCAAAGCGGCGATAGCCGAGTGTCGTGAAGCGGGCATACGCCCCGTTATGATAACCGGCGACCACAAAGATACCGCCGTTGCGATAGCCAAAGAACTCGGCATAATCACCGACGCATCGCAGGCGATAACGGGTGCGGAACTCGATGATATTTCCGACGAAGATTTTGCGGAAAGAGTCAAGGATTATTCGGTATATGCCCGCGTTCAGCCCGAGCATAAAGTGCGCATAGTCAAAGCGTGGCGCGCGCTCGGAAAAGTTACGGCAATGACAGGTGACGGCGTTAACGACGCCCCGTCGATAAAGAACGCCGACATCGGCGTGGGCATGGGAATAACGGGCACGGATGTGACGAAAAACGTTGCCGATATGGTATTGGCGGACGACAATTTCGCAACAATCGTCTCCGCAGTCGAAGAGGGACGCAGGATATACGACAATATCCGAAAAGCCATACAGTTCCTGCTTGCTTCCAACTTGGCGGAAGTTCTTTCCGTCTTTGCGGCATCGTTGCTCGGGTTCACTATTCTCAATCCCGTCCACCTGCTTTGGATAAACCTTATAACGGACTGCTTCCCGGCCCTTGCGCTCGGAATGGAGCGCGGCGAAGCGGACGCAATGAAACGTCCGCCGAGAGATTCCAAAGACGGCATATTCTCAAACGGTGTCGGCACAGGTGTTGCAATTCAGGGCTTTTTCATCGCGCTTCTGACGCTTGTGTCCTACTTTGTCGGACACTTTATGGAAGCGGGAAAATGGGAAATAACCGAAAGTCCCGACGGCATGACCATGGCATTTTTAACGCTTTCGCTCGTCGAACTTTTCCACGCATTCAATATGCGTTCCCGCGAACGCTCCGTGTTCACGATAAAGAAGCAGAACGGCTGGCTCTGGGGTTCGCTACTGCTCGCATTTGTTCTGACTTCCACCGTCATATTCGTTCCCGCGTTTGCAACGGCGTTCGGCTTTGAAACAATAAGCCTGAACGAATTTGCCGTTGCCCTCGCGCTCGCCGTGGCGATAATCCCGCTTGTGGAACTCGAAAAACTCATCGCACGGGCAATAAATAAGAAAAAGGGAAAATAAGCCGACTTTTCTGTTTTTTTTAAAAGGAGATGCCCGATGAAAAAACTTTTTTCTTGCAATACGAAAAAACGATTTTGAAACAGTCAAAGCGCTTATCGAGAAAAAACCCGAACTCGTGAATTGCACCGAAAAACAGCCACCGAATACACCGTCACGAAAATTTGCGTTTCCTTTTCAAATTTATTTTGCGGCGGTATTGACAAACGACAAAAAATCTGCTATACTTTATAAGCGCTTGGGGGCGTAGCTCATCTGGGAGAGCGCTACATTCGCATTGTAGAGGTAGTGAGTTCGAGTCTCATCGTCTCCACCAAAAAACCGTACACATAAAGTGTACGGTTTTTTTTATTCTGAAAAGGCTCAAAAAGGACGTTTTTTTCACCACAAAATCAAAGCATTCAGGGAACATTTTTGTCAGCGAACGTGCTGCGGCTGCAGAATAACGAACAGACCTCTTTGTCGATATAATAAATATCCACCCGCATAGCGGGTGGTTTTTCCTTTTCGGGCAAAGCCCTAACACTACTGGCTGCACACAAGTGTGCCTTTTAATTGACCTGCCAGTCATTCAGTTATTACTTACTACCAAAAGAAATTACACTACTCTCAAACAGTTGTGTTAAAATACCTGTAATATTCGAGGTTTTACTACCAAAAGAAATTACACTACTCTCAAACTGCTGTCTGACGGCATATTCACAGTAAACAGTTTTACTACCAAAAGAAATTACACTACTCTCAAACTCCCTTGTATCGCTTCTCCCAGAACTCCGCAGTTTTACTACCAAAAGAAATTACACTACTCTCAAACGACGTCGTTCGAGATAAGTCTTGCCCTTGCGTTTTACTACCAAAAGAAATTACACTACTCTCAAACAGGGCGTGATGTACGTCGGACTTGAACTGTGTTTTACTACCAAAAGAAATTACACTACTCTCAAACTCAAGCTGTTTGGAGATGAGTTGCGACGAAGTTTTACTACCAAAAGAAATTACACTACTCTCAAACTTAAGAAAGCGTCTCACCTTTTTTCAGACGGTTTTACTACCAAAAGAAATTACACTACTCTCAAACTGCGCTCCCCGTCATTTGCCGATGTTTTTTGTTTTACTACCAAAAGAAATTACACTACTCTCAAACCCAAATTTCTGATTTATTTTCAAGTGGTAAGTTTTACTACCAAAAGAAATTACACTACTCTCAAACCTCAAATTCATGAGGCAAAAAGTACCATGTTACTGCCCAACAGGGTAATTTCCGTTGATATATCAGCAAAAACTGCATAAATCCGAATCAACGATAAATGCTTTTTCACATTCGAGGAGATCCGGAGCTACATGCTCTACGGATAGTATAGCATATTTTTTTAAAAAAGTAAAGTTATAAAATGCAATTAGATCTTCTTTTGAGAGAAACGAGTGTAAGCCGAAAATAACAAAGTATCTGATATTAAATGTCTCTTTTAAAAGGGAAATATAATCTATGAGACGTTCAACAAGCGACCTTCCCTCATCTTCAACCTTCACATTAAACATCTTCAACAAACTGTCGGGAGACGGCAGAGAATATTCAAGCTCCGCATCAAACTGCTCCGTCAAATCGGAAATATAATCCTCTAATGCCGAAAGAACCCGCGCCGTTTTTTCGTAGTTTTCTTCTCTTGTTGCCCTTTCTGCAAGGTCGGAATATATCTTTGAAAGTATTTTCTTTTTATTCAACTCTATGTCAAGCAAATCGGTAATCAAAAAAACATTCCTGCCCGCAGAAACAATATCAAATTCTTCAGAAAAGACAAACCGACCGTCTCCCGAATCAATTTGTTTTTTCAGTTCCAAAAGGAGTTTATAAAGAAAGTTCTCGTTTTCAATGACCAATACCGCCGAGAAATTTTCTTTCTCATCGATATAAAAATCAAGTTCAGGATGCGCAATCCTCATATAACGACCAGCCTCTCATCAGAATCAATAATATCACTTTTTTTCGATCCGACAATAAACTCCATCGAATTATACTGTTTTTCCGTAACGGTGAGCATTTGCACAATACCTTCCGACGGTTTGTTTTTTCGGACGCGACTTGAAACGGAATCAACCATGGTCATATTAAGAGCAAGCTTGCAATAAACGGATTCTTGCATCATAATAAAGCCTTCTTTAATAAGAAAGCGTCTGAACTGCGAATATTCTCTTCGGTTTTTCGCGGTTTCCACAGGAAGATCAAAAAAAACGATTATTCGCATAAATCTGTAATTACCCATATTCGTAAAATCTTATTTTTGTCAAATCATTCTCACAGAGAGCATCTGTAACACCCTTGCAAAACAATCTGATTGTATTCCCCACTGTTTGCCTCTTGCCCGCAAACATCACTTCTTCATTCAACACATTGACCATTATCATTTTTTCGTCGTGACCGAACTCATCAAAAACGATTGAAATGACGGCGCGGTCAACCAAAGGTCTGAACGGTTCCATAAGATCCGAAGACAGATTGAAAAAATTGAAACGGTTATCGTGAAACAGTCCGAGTTTTGTTGTACATCCGAGAGCAGAAATTTCTCTGTTGAATGCAGAAAGAATTATACTGTAACCGTAATTGAGGGCAGCATTAACGGGAGACTCCCGTTGACGGGAGAACGACTTGCCGAAAAGTGCGTTGAAATACACTTTTGCGGCATGTCCCTCCCTGTTTGTCGGGTCTCCGGGCTTAAGTTCTTCAATATAATCGAAAAGTATTTCCGCCTCGAATTTTTCGAGTTCTGTCAGCAATATGGCTTGTTGTCGTATTTTTTCTCTGACAATTTCCGTCCAAACAGCCTCTTTTGTCTGTTCCGTCCACGCTATCTGTTTTTTCAGTTTCAAACTCGTGTCAAACCCGTCATTGTATGCCACAAGCTCAGACTGAGGATTTCTTTTTTCATCGCAAAAAATGATTTTTATCTTTCTTCTGCATAGTTCGCAAATCAAACTTGCCGTAAGAGACGCGGCAGTGCTTTCAACAATAAGCATCGCAATTTCTGAAAGATGAACTTTAATTGTTCCCGTCGCATCTCTTACATGCAGATAGTTCAATTTTGTTTCAAGTTTTGCGCTTTTTGAAACAACAACCGTGCGCCAACTCATACGGTCAGAAGGTCAACGGAGTTTTCAAACAGTCCGGTCGGGGATTGATTTATTATCATGGTTTTATCGTTTGGAGATATTTTTTTTGACATAAGAACAGTTCCCGCATTTTTTGCGCCTTGCAAAGCCGTTAAATCTGCAAGCATTCTGTTGCACCGGAATATATGAAGTATTTGACATATCGTTCTTGCCTGCATTTCAACAGACATATCAACAAATATGTTCCTGCTCTCCGACAGAGATTTCAATGTTGCCGCATGATGGACCATAAAAATATCGCTTGAAAGTTTTTTGGTAAAGAAATCAAAAAGTTCAATATTCCTGTCTTTTTCGATGCCGTCAAACCCGCTTACGGTAAACTCTTTTTTGCTTTCTTTCTCTCGTTCGCAAAAACGAACGATTTTTTTGATATATGCGTAATCAGTGGCATTAACTTTCATCTGCAATGCAGGCTTGAAAACCAGTTGGTCACCTGTTCTTCCCGTTATATGCATAAGAAATCCGTTATGATTGAACAATGTATTAAACTTAATTTCACGGATCCGGACAGACAATTCTTCTGTTCCCAATGCTTGCTTTAAATACTTTTCAAGATCCGACGGATCATTTTTGATTTTTGCGGATACAAGCAAAGGCACAGACTCGATTGACCGAACTATTTTTCCTTTATCCTTATACTCTACCAAACAAAAATATGCTCCGGACAGCTTATTATATCCGCCGTACTTATCGATCCATTCCTGCTCTGTCTGCCCCTGCATGTGCGGGTCGCTCGGCTTTGTGGGCAGCTGTCCCTTTCCTTTTTTCATTATTTGCTGATTGAACAAACCGCCTTTCTGTTCAAACGCATATCTTGTGAAAAGGATGTTTTCTTTTGAACAAGTCTTTTTGACCGTTGCTATCGTTCCGTTGTTACCCGCAACCCATGCAACATTGTTTCCTCTCCTGATGTCGCTGTCATACATATTCTCATTCAGAGAATATGTGCCTCCTCCCTTTATGAAATTAAGAGGGTTCATCGTAAACTTAACATCAAAAACATTTCCTACGACAATATTCAAATATGCGTCTCTTGCGTGATGATAGTCATTAACTTCGCGAACCTTTAAAATATCGTATCTTTTCTTGAACACATCTACATTTGAGGCGCGGGAATATACAAGGCGTGTTTCCGGATAAACTCTTTTAAGAATTTCCGCCGCCGCTTTTGTCGCCTGATTTGTCTCAACGAGCTGTCTTGCGATAAAGCCCGAAAGTTCCGTATCGGAAAAGTTTGTTCTGCGCGTCAATCTTTTATATTTTTCTTCACTTATCAACCCCGCGGCTCTCAGACATTTCCAATGATTTTCTATTCCGGGAGAAAGAACATCTCGAGGAACGGGATATCTGTCGCTCTTTTGTCCGTTTAATTCTTTTTTGACAAGAACTTTATTGTTAAGGCTGTCATCTTTTGTTTTCGATTGCGGATAAATGTGATCTATATCATAGACGTTTTTATCAAAGAGATGTTCGAGTTCAATCGTTTCACCGCTGTACATACATTTTCCCATTTGTGTGTAGTACAGATAAAGCGCATTATTCCTAAGCTCGGAATCCTCTCTTTTTTCAAGAGTCTTCAACAACCCGGAAGTTTCCTCTCTGCACTTTTTATAAAGTTCGACAAGCTGTTTTTTCCTTGATTTAGTTGCTTTCTTTTCTCTGTCCTCTCTTGTGGTTTCCATAAAGATTTTTTTCGGAGCATGTCCGGTGATTTTTTCAATCTCTTTTGCGATTGTCAACACTTGCCATATAGAACGCTTTACCGCAGGTGATGCATAACAGTCCTTTACAAGCGCATCATAAGAAAATTCCGGTATACCACCGTTGATTTTTTCGTTCTCTGCGTCAATTTGCTTTTTGAAATCAAGCTCCGCACTTAACAGCTGCATGAGGTTTTTATCGGTTGTGCGAAGCGCCTCGATTATATTAAAGGCTTCTCCCGTTTCTTTGTTGACGGAATATATTCCCGTAAGCATTTTTTCGGACAGACGTCCCCAGTCGGAAAACTTGAAGCCCGCCATACGTTTTATTTCTTCTTCCGTAAAATATCCGTTTTTTATGCTGCGAAGTTTTTGCAAAAGCATTTTTTTATCGTTTCCGAACAAAACAATTGCTTTTATGGCAGCCTCAACGGCGGATTCATCAAACCTGTCCCGCAAAATATTGAAAAACATATTATACGAGCGAAGAGAAGATTTTAATTCTTCATGAAAGCCCGTAAAATCATCCGGTTTAACCTCAAATCCCTTGCGTTTATAGTAATTTGCGATGTCTTTAATCTTGACCTTATTATTCTTTTTGTAGAGTTCATCGATAATTTCTGCTTTATCGGACTGTGCCAATGATTCGCCGCTAAGTTTTAAGTTGTTCAATTCATTCAACACGGAGTATTCGCTGTAAAGCAAAGAATCTTTCGGCAAAACATCCTCCCCCACAAGATAAGAGCACTTATTTGTCATTCTGTTTATGAATTGCTCCGCGCTCGCGTAAAGATCGACTTTTTGCTCAAATTCCCAAGGAAGAATACGTGATGTGTCTTCTGTATTTTTTCTTACGATCCAACAGAATCCCGAATTACGGTGTTTGTCATTGAGGGGACCGACATAATATGGAATCCTGAATGTAAGCAATTTGATTATCTTGTCTTTTACAGTCAAATTCGAATCATCTTTTTTAAGCAAAAACGGAAAGTTCATTTCGGCATTACCGAGAATCTTTTCAAGTTCGACTTTATGCACCTGATACGGCAGAACGCTGTTTTCTCCCGTTCTTTGTTTCGGCATAAATGTTTGCGCATCTATTTGCCGCAAAATATCTTTTGCATCCGGATCATCAAAACTGCTCAATAATTTTGCGATGTATTTTCCGAAGTCAGAGGCAGTCGTTCTTTTTTCAATCGCCGTTTTCTTACCGTTGATAACGCACATCCCCGAATATGCACAATAATTGTTCGCCGTATTAGGAGATTTGAATACCTCTTTATACTTTTCCGGACAAAGACGCTTTATCGTTTTTTTCAAAAGAGCAAGATCTTTTTTATGCTTTTCATAAGATTGTGTTTTCGCGAAAGATATGTACGGAGAACCGCTTAGTATCTCGTCAAGTATCGCCCAATCATACACGGCTTTCAGACAATCGAGAAGCTGAATTCTGTCTTGGAGTATATTTTCCAATGCGGTGCGATCATCTTCTATCGACGAATCCGAAAGCGAAATTTTATCGGGAGTTTCGCCTGCCAAAGATTCATCGTTGAACAAATCCGTAAGTTTTATTCCGGAACCTCCCGCAAGCAAATCGCAAACAGATTTCAGAGTTCCTTTTTCTTTTCCGAGCAGCTTGTATAAATCCTTTTTCTTTTGAGTTATTCCTTGTTTGGTTTTTAGGCTCTCTTTGAGCGCATCTGCATCTATATTTGAAAAGTCAAACCCGAAATCTTCTTCCCGCAGATATTCTTTGAGAATCGAAAAAGGCGTTTCAAAATCAACGACTTTACTCAAATCCATTCCTTCGAAAAGAAAATGTCCGCGATTGTTTATTATATGATGAACCGCCAAATAAAGGAGGCGGGGATCTCGTATATCTTTGCCTTCTATAAAAGCGCGGCGCAGATGATATACGGTCGGATACTCTTTGTGATAATCTTTATCTGTATAATCGACATCATTAAAAAGAGCGTTTTGTTGAGGTTCCGTTTTATCCTCGGAATAATATTTGCTGTCTGCCATACGTATAAAAAACGCGCTGTCTTTTTTGCATATCTCCTCGGCAAACAATTCCTGAAGAAGCTTTGTTCTTTGAACTTTTCTTCCCTGTCTTCTTCGCGCGGTTCTAAAAGCGCGACGATCAGCTGCGGTTTGCGCCTCCTCGAAAAGTCTGACTCCCCACATTGCTTTTCCGTGAAATTTCAGAACGTTGTAATTTTCATCCGTAACCGCCCACCCCACGGAATCAGTTCCCGCGTCAATTCCGAGATAGTACTCTCCGAATGACTTCTTTTCATTTTTCATCTTGACAACTCCTTTTTTATGTGCTATAATATAAACAATCTCAACTACCAAGAGATTGCACTGCAAGTTCAAATAAAATTTTTTCAAATCGCCGAAAGGCTTTCACAGGTGTGAAGTATAAGGGTTCGCTTTGCGAACCCTTTTTTACGCCCTGCAAATATGTCTTCACGGGTAATTTTTTGTTTCAAATATATTATATAACTTTTTTATATAATTGTCAACACAAATAAAGCGGAGTTCATAATTTAAATTCGCCGACTATCACTTTTCGCTTGTTTATATTATTTTAACAAATATGATATCCAATAAACAGGACTTTGCGTGAGATAAAAAAAATCTTCGAGGTGAACTCGAAGATTTTTTTACAGTTAAAACAATGAATAGCAGACGACCGCTTATCTATAAGCACGGTTATGTCTGTCAGCGAAGTATCTGTTAAAACAGATGAATATCAGACCACTTCGTAGCCCTGGGAAGTTATCGCCTGCTCGATGGCTTCGTCGGCGATGGCCTCGGTCAGGGTGACCGTTACGGTGCCCGTTTTGTGGTCCGCGACAGCGGAAGCGACCTGAGGAAGGCTCTCGACGCTCTGTTTTACACGCGCCTCGCAATGCGGGCACATCATGCCTTTTACGTTAAATACTTTTTCCATATATATCGTCTCCTTTTCAGGGGTTTTTGGGGGTTCTTCCGAGTGAGTCGGAGAACCGAGTTTTATCAGATTGAGTCGGAGTGCGTTCATAACGACGCAGAAACTTGAAAGGCTCATTGCCGCCGCACCGAACATCGGATTCATTTCCCAGCCGAGCAGTGAGATGAATACGCCTGCGGCAAGCGGAATGCCCGCCGTGTTGTAAATGAACGCCCAGAACAGATTTTCTTTGATATTGCGGAGCGTTGCGCGGCTGAGTTTTATGGCTTTCGGCACGTCCGAAAGCGAACTGTTCATCAAAACGGCGTCCGCCGCGTCTATCGCAACATCGGTGCCTGCGCCTATCGCTATGCCGGTATCGGCTGCCGTGAGCGCGGGAGCGTCGTTTATGCCGTCGCCGACCATGGCAACTTTGCCGTCCTTTTTCAAGCGGGTAACGACAGCTTCTTTTTCGGCGGGAAGAACGTTTGCGATAACTTCATCGACTCCTGCCTGTTTGCCTACCGCCTGTGCTGTGCGCTCGTTGTCGCCCGTGAGCATTACCACGCGTATGCCCATTTTTTGAAGAGCGGCGACTGCCTGTGCGCTGTCGGGTTTTATCTTATCCGCAACGGCGATAATTCCGCAAAGACCGTTTTCACGGGCAAAAAACAACGGAGTTTTGCCCTCGGACGCAAGCGCGTCGGCTTTTGCTTTCATATCTTCGGGAACGGAGACTTTGCTTTCTATAAATTCGCGTTTGCCGCCGAACAGAGGTTTTCCGTCGGAAAGAGCCGTCAGTCCGTTACCCGCCACGGCTTCGAAATCGGTTGTTTCGCGAACGGTGACGCCGTTTTCCTTGCCGTATTTCATAACCGCCTTTGCAAGAGGGTGTTCGCTTTTGCTTTCAAGCGTAACGGCAACCGAAAGCAGGGACGATACATCTGTTCCCGCACAGGGAACTATGTCGCAGACTTCGGGTTCGCCGCGCGTGACGGTTCCCGTTTTGTCGAGAACCACGGTTTTTACCTTGCCTGTTTGTTCAAGCGCTTCTGCGGTCTTGAAAAGGATTCCGTGGCGTGCGCCGACGCCGTTGCCGACCATTATCGCCACGGGCGTTGCAAGCCCGAGTGCGCAGGGGCAGCTGATTACAAGGACCGATATTGCTCTTGCAAGAGAAAAGCCTATGTCTTTGCCGATAAGCAGCCAGACGACAAGCGTTACGACCGCGATTGAGATAACGACGGGAACGAAAACGCCCGAAACCTTGTCCGCGATTTTCGCTATCGGCGCTTTTCCCGCCGCAGCGTCGCTGACTATTTTTATAATCTGCGAAAGCGTGGTATCTTCTCCCACGCGTGTCGCTTCGCATTTGATGAAGCCCGAACGGTTGACCGTTGCCGCGGAAACGGGAGACGAAACGTCTTTGTCCACGGGAATGCTTTCGCCCGTCAGCGCAGATTCGTCCACTGCGCTGTGACCTTCGAGAACCACTCCGTCAACGGGAATGCTTTCACCGGGTCTGACGATGAAAATATCGCCCTTTTTAACCTGTTCGGCGGGAACAGTTGTCTCTTTGCCGTCAACAAGCAACGTTGCGGTACGCGGCGCAAGTTCCATCAGTCCCTTTATGGCGTTGGTGGTTTTTCCCTTTGAATAACTTTCGAGCATTTTGCCGAGCGTTATCAGCGTCAGAATCATTGCCGCGGACTCGAAATAAAGTTCGTGCATATAAAGATGCATCGCCTGCTCGGGGAAAACTATCATTTTGAACAGGATATATGTGCTGTAACCGAACGACGCCGCCGCACCGAGCGAAACAAGCGTGTCCATATTCGGAGCGCGGTGAAGCAGTCCTTTAACGCCGCTGATGAAGAATCTTTGGTTTATTACCATGATGATCGCAGTCAGCAAAAGTTGGATAAGTCCGCCGACCGCCGCATGATCTTCGATTATCTGCGGTTGGGGAAGCCCTATCATGTGCCCCATAGAAAAATACATCAAAACCAAAAGAAAACCGAGCGACGTGAAAAGCCTTTTTCTGAGTTTGGGAGTCATTTCATCTTTCAGCGGTTCTTTTGCGGAGGCAGCGTCGTTTTTTGCGCCGACTTTCGATGCGCCGTACCCTGCAGCAACGACTGCGGAAACAATTTCGTCTTCCGTTGCGGTTCCCGAAACCGTCATTGAATTTGTCAGTAGATTTACGCTGCATTCATCGACATCTTTCAGCGCCGATACCGCCTTTTCCACGCGTGCGCTGCACGCCGCGCAGCTCATTCCGGTTATATTGTATTTGTCCGTTTTCCTCACCCTCTCGCTTGAAAGCGGATTGTTTCAAGTCTATTATCTTCAATTACGCCGTAAGTATACCATAAAAGTATGTTTTAGTCAATACCCGAATGAAATATTTTCCGTTTCTGCCGAAAATGAGCCGTTCGGAGAGCAAAAAAAAGACAACGCCTGCGACTGTAACGCAGGCGTTTGTTATGTTTTTAATTTAGAGAAACAGAAAGCCTTACACTCTGCCGGAACTGCTGATTCCGCCGTCGGAAGAACCCGATGACGAAGATGATGAATCTGATTCTTTCGGCTTCGGCGTCGCCACAACGGTGCTGTAAAGATACAGTTCTCTTTCGTCGGTCACGTTCATGCTGTCGGGAACGGTATAATCCGTTGCATTGTTGCTGAAACGAACGGTTTTAAGTTTGCCCTTCATCGCCAGGACAACTATAAGAGCGATAATAAAGCCTATTCCGAGACTGAGTACAATTGCGCCGAACCAACCGAACGGTTCTTTATACTCTTTGCCCGTTGACTCATAAAGATCGAGCAGTCTTATACATTCATCGGCATAAAGGACAAATCTGTCCGACTTTCCGCCGTCGCGAAGCGTTTCGCGAAGACGTTCCTGTGCGTCAAAGTTGACTGCGGCTTTTGCTTTGCCGTTGGAATATATGCACGAAAGGTCAAGTTCTGCGGTGTCGTCCATCACATAGAGGATAACACAGTCTTTTCCCGCTTCATTGTCAAATATCTCATTATAAAGATTTCTGACATAGCGGTTTATGTTTTCGTCAGTCTCTTCAACATTGCTTTTTTCGGTATATATGAAAAGTTCGACACCGTATTTTCTCGATGCGTCGCAGAGTTTTGTATAAACCGTCGCATAGTCGGCTTCCGTCAGGAAGTCCGCATTGTCAATAATTCTGATTTCATCAAAATCATAGGCGGCAAACGTGGGCAGAGCAAAACTCAACATGACCGCAAGCAGGAGTATCAGAGACAATATTTTCTTTTTCATCTTGAACCCCTCCTCACAACAACCAAATCAGATACGAGACGGCAAGTGCCGCAGCACTCAATATTCCGCCGAGAGAGAAAAACCACTTGAAGAAAGCACCTTTGTCAAGAGGAAGATTACCGACAAATTTACCGGTCTGCCCGTTCATCGCAAACGTGAACTTCTGACCTTTCCACGTCGTGTTCAAAATCCAGACGGGATACATCGCATATTTTGCAACACCGTTTGAAAGTTTGATACTGCTCTGCTCGGTAGTCACGGACGCATAACCCGTAACGGTCTTTGCAAATTCCTGTTCGGTGCTGCTCTTGACTCTTGCGTTCGCTCTTTCCACGGATTGTTCCGCGTCAACATCGTATTTATCCGCAAGATATCCCGCAAAATACGCCGTTGCGAACTCTTTTGCTTCTCCGAAATTGAACGGCTCGACGGATTCCATCAGATCGTCGGGCATTTTGGACGAGCCGTCAACGGGAACGTTTTCAAACGCGATGTTACCGCCTCGATAAACGGCATAGTAACTTGTTTCCGTGTAATCGTTTTCGCTGTCGCTCCAAGTTCTGACACGGGTCGCCTTATAACGAATGTTCGCGTCAACATCGGAATCAAACAGCCAAAACGGAACGTAAACGCCCCTTATCTCATCGATATGGTTCTCGCTCTTGAAGACTTTCGGCAAAAGGCGCTTGCCTTTCAGATGTTCGAAGAACTTTGCCTTTGCAGCCTTTTTATCGAGTTTGAACGGGATTATGTAATCGGGCTTCAAAAAGCCTTTGAGATTGCCTTTCATAACAACGGGGTTGCCGCAATAGGGGCAACTCGTCGCCGCCGTGTTTTCGTCGCAGACTATCTCGCCGCCGCAGGAATCGCAGACGTAAACGCGCATTCCCTCGGCTTCGCCCTCCTGCCACTCTTTTCCGGCTTCGGTCTGCCACTTCATATCGTCGGGGGTCTCTTTTTTAAGATCCTCGTCGTATGCTTTAAGTGTTTCGACATCAAATTCGGTATCGCAGTAAGGGCATTTTAGTTTTTGCGATGCGCTGTCAAACGCTATCGCGCCGCCGCAGCACGGACATTTGTATTCGAGCAAGGTGGACATAGAAGACCTCCTTATTTATTGAACGGGGTTCCGCATTCGGGACAGAATTTCGGTGTCTGTGTCGGGTCTTCGGGTTTCCAGCCGCAGTTTGCGCATTGAACGGTCTCAGGCTTTTTGGCGCCGCAGGAAGTGCAGAACTTGCCGTTGTTCACAGCGCCGCAGGAACACGTCCAAGTCGAAGCCTCGGGCTTCTTTGCGCCGCATTCCGCGCAGAATTTGCCGCTCGCTGTCGCGCCGCAAGCACATTTCCATGTATCGCCGGCAGGTGCTGCCGCCTGCTGTGTCTGCTGTTGCTGCTGACCCATGGCAAACAGATTCTGCGCATTTCCCGCCGCGCCGTTGTTCATCGCCATGCCCATGCCCATAAAGCCGGTCATCGCACCGGCGTCGTTCGAAGCCGCCGCTTTCATCGCGTCCGCCTGTGCGCCCACAAGAGTAGCCGCCGCCATGGTCGGGTCGCGCATGATAGCCGTGCGCTGTGCCTGTTTTATCATCTCCGCGTCTTCGTCGGGAAGCGTTACCGAACCGAGCGCAATGCTGACGATTTTAAGTCCGCGCAGTTCGCCCCATTTGGCGGTCAGCGTTTCGTTCATCGCATTTTCAAGGTCTGTGTTGTGCGTAACTATCTGATTGGGACGGAGTTCAAGTTCGGAAAGTTTGCCGAACGCGGGTTGAAGAGCGCTGATAAATTCGGGTTTCAACTGTCCGTCAAGTTCGTCGCGTCTGTATTCGTCCGCTACGTTTCCGCAAACATTCGTATAGAAAAGCAGGGGATCCGCTATTTTATAAGAATAAACGCCCGAGCAGCGCACCGCAACATCTACGTCAAGACCTATTTTGGAATCGACAACTCGGAACGGAATGGGATTCGGCGTTCCGAACTTGTTGTCGATTATCTCTTTAAGGTTGAAATAATAAACTCTTTGGTCTTTGCCCGTATCGCCGCCGTAAGTAAAACGTTTGCCTATCGTTTTGAAGGTTTCTTTGATGCTTTGACCGAGGCTGCCCGCAAAAATGCTCGGTTCGGTGGACGAATCGTATGTAAACTCTCCCGGCTCGGCGCAGACTTCAACTACCTTGCCCTGCTCAACGATTATCATACATTGACCGTCGGCAACGGCTATACCCGAACCGTTGGAAATTATATTGTCGTTTCCTTTCGTGTTCGAGGAACGCCCCGTTATCTGTTTTTGTCCTTTTACAACAAGAACTTCCTTATCTATTGCCTCACAGTAGAAAAATTCTTTCCATTGATCCGCAAGAGTTCCGCCGAGAGCGCCTATTCCGGCTTTGATAAGTCCCATAGTGTTCTTCTCCTTTTCCGGTTATATTATTTTAATTATATTTTATAAAAATTCCGTTTTGATTATATCAGATTTTTTATCTTTTTGCAATACCTTTCGGACAAAATTCGCGGTTTGTCGTTGACATTCTCTCTTTTGAGTGGTATCATAGTGTTACAACGTTGAACGGAGAGAATGAAATGAGCAAAAAAGAGACAAAACTTATAATAGTCCGACATGGGCAGAGCGTGGGAAATCTGACACGGAGATTCCTCGGCAGAACCGACCTCGACCTGACCGAAACGGGCGTAAAACAGGCACGGTTGACGGGCGAATTTCTGAAAAACGAACAGATTGACGCCGCTTATTCAAGTCCGCTTCGCAGAGCACTTGACACATGCCGCGAAATAGTCGCATTTCATCCGGGGCTTGAAATCGAAACAGAGCCGAGAATTGCCGAAATATATGCGGGAAAATGGGAAAATATGCCGTTTACCGAAGTTGAGGAGAAGTACGGACACGATTTCCGAATTTGGAAAGAAGACATCGGAAACGCAGTCTGCACGGGAGGCGAAAGCCTGAAAGACGTATATAAAAGAGTTTCCGAAGCGCTTGAAGACATTGTTCGCAAAAACGAGGGCAAAACGGTACTTCTGACATCGCACGGCGCGGCGATACGCTCGATGACTACGTTCATCTCGGGACTTCCCGTCGAAAGAATGAAAGAACTCGATTGGGCGTCAAACGCTTCCGTGACAGTCGCATATCACGGCGAAAACGGCTTCCGTCTCGAAACGCTCGGTTACGACGAACACATCGGGGATCTGCGCTCAACCCTGCCGAAAAGCGTCTGAACGGCATTGACAAGGATGTTAAAAATGCACGGACAGCAAAAAGGGTTGAAAACGGTTTACGTTTTTGCTGTCCTGCTTGTAATAAATATTTGAAAATCTGCGACAACACTTGAAAACGGAATCACTCTGTGATATAATATTTTTTAAGAGATAGATTCGGGGGATAAGAAAATATGATAAACGAAATTGAAAAAGTCCTTATAGATACGGAAGAACTGAACGAAATCGTTTCGCGTATCGCGCACGAGATAGACATCGACTATGCGGGAGAAGACAGAAAACTTGTCCTTGTCTGCATTCTTAAAGGCTCTGTGGTCTTTATGGGCGACCTGATGAAAAAACTGACGATACCCGTTGAAATAGACTTTATGCGAGTTTCTTCCTACGGCGGCGAGACCGTTTCTTCCGGTCATGTCAACATAATTCTCGACCTGATGAGAGAAGACCTTGCAAAATGCGACCTTATCGTTATCGAAGATATCATTGACAGCGGCAGAACACTTTCGTATCTGATAGATTATCTTAAACTGAAAGGCGCGCGCTCCGTCAAGACCTGTACCCTGCTTGACAAACCGAGCCGACGCGTCGTTGACTTCACACCCGATTACACGGGCAAGATAATCCCCGACGAATTTGTTGTGGGCTACGGGCTTGATTACGACGAAAAATTCCGTGCATTGCCGTACATAGGCGTTCTCAAACCGGAAGTTTACAGTAAATAATCACAAAAAACAAAAATTAAGCGGAGCGACAAAGGCGTAACACCCTTGCCGCTCCTTTTTGCCGCATAATAAATTTTTTTGAGAAATACGGTAGACATTTTCGGATTTCTGTGATAAGATGAAACCAACATAAAAAACCGTTTACATTATTCAGGAGAGAGCGATTTGAGAATTTACGAAAACCCCGAAAAAACAAGCGAAAACAGAATGCCGCCGCGAAGTTACTGTATCCCGAAAGGAATATCCGAATATCGTCTTTTGAACGGCGAATGGGATTTCGCATATTTCGAGCGTGATACAGACGTTCCCGAAGTTATAGAGAATTGGGACAAAATTACCGTGCCGTCCTGTTGGCAGCTCTGCGGTTACGGACACCCCAATTATACGAACATAAATTATCCGTTTCCGTATGACCTGCCTTTCGTACCAGACGACAACCCGTGCGGGGTATACCGTCGGACTTTCGATATCGCAAAAAAATTCGGGCGCGTGTATTTTGTATTCGAGGGTGTTTGCTCCTGCGCGTTTCTTTATGTAAACGGCGGATATGTCGGGTTCACGCAGGGCAGCCGTCTGCAAGCGGAATTTGACATTACCGACTTTGTGACCGAGGGCGAAAACACCGTAACGGTCAAGGTTCTGAAATGGTGCTGCGGCAGTTATCTTGAAGACCAGGACGCATTCCGTTACAACGGAATCTTTCGCGACGTGTATATTCTGCAAAGACCGAAAAACCATATCCGAGACTTTGAATTGATACCGAACGGCGAAAGCGTGACCGTTTCGGTCGAGGGCGGGGCGCACCTTGAAATCTTTGATGGTGACACTTTGCTTTTTGACGGCGATATAGGCGAAAAATTCTCTTTCACGCCTGAAAAACCCATTCTTTGGAATGCGGAAAAGCCGTTTCTTTACACGGTTCGGCTCTCTCGGGAGGGAGAAGTCATCGAGCGAAAAGTCGGGCTTCGGAAAATCGAGATCTCCGACAAATACGAACTTCTCATAAACGGAGTTCCCGTCAAACTTCACGGGATAAACCGCCACGACACGGGAAAACTGCGCGGGTGGTGTCAGAGCGACGAAGAATTGAAAAAAGACCTCACGCTTATGAAATCCCTGAACATCAACTGCATAAGAACTTCTCATTATCCGCCGACGCCGAAATTTATTGATATGTGTGATGAAATGGGCTTTTATGTTGTCTGCGAGACCGACCTCGAAACGCACGGCGCTTGCTACCGCATACCTAACGGCTCGGGCGCTTACGATGTCGAATCGGGCGATTGGCCCTGCACTAAACCCGAATGGAAACATGAATTTCTTGACCGCATGGAACGCATGGTCGAAACGTTCAAAAACAGCCCGAGCGTGATTTTTTGGTCAACGGGCAACGAAAGCGGGCACGGCGTAAACCACGTTGAAATGATACGGGCAACAAAAAAGCGTGACGGTTCACGCCTGCTCCACGCCGAAGACGCTTCCCGAAAAGGCGAGATACACAACCCCGACGTTTATTCCGAAATGTATCTTCCGCTGCAACGGGTTGAAGAACTTGCGAACGACAGCGCCGTTGATATGCCCGTTTTTCTTTGCGAATACTCTCATGCAATGGGAAACGGACCGGGAGACGTTTGGGACTACAACGAACTGTTTGACCGTTATCCCAAACTTATCGGCGGCTGTATCTGGGAATGGGCGGATCATGTAGTGACGGAAAACGGCGTGGAAAAATACGGCGGCGATTTTGACGGAGAACTGACAAACGACGCAAATTTCTGCTGTGACGGACTTGTTTTTGCAGACCGCACGTTCAAAGCGGGAACTTATGAAGCAAAAGCCGCATATCAGCCCATAAGAACCTCGTATGAAAACGGCAAACTGACCGTTTACAACCGACTTGACTTCACAAACCTTTGCGAATACGACTTTTCTTATTCCGTTGAAGCGGACGGAAAAATTCTGAAAACGGAAAAAATCCCGTTATTACTGAACCCGCACGAAACCGCAGCAATAGACATCTCTATGCCCAAAATAACGGCGATCTACGGCGCACATCTGAATATTTCTCTGACAAAAGGCGGCGTTGAATACGCCAAATGCCAACATGATATTCCGTTTGAAGCCGCCAGAAACGAACAGATTCCGACAGCACAACTTGAAGAAGACGGAAAAAATATCTATGCAGCAGGCGACGGCTTTTCGTATGTTTTTTCAAAACATTACGGCGCATTTACAAGCATAAAAATCGGCGGAGACGAGCAACTTGCGGGCAAAACCGTGCTTTCCGCATTTCGTGCTCCGACGGACAACGAACGGTATATCAAAGTCCTTTGGATAAACTCGAACGGACGGCAGGGCGAAAACCTTGACTGCACTTTTTCGAAAGTGTATTCCTGCACCGTTTCCGACGGTAAAATCGCAGTCACAGGCTCACTTGCGGACGTTTCGAGAGTTCCTCTGCTGCATTACAAACTTCTTGTCGGAATATCCGCAAACGGGCAAATTACATTTTCGCTTGACTGCAAAATCCGTGAAAGTGCATATTGGCTGCCGCGCCTTGGCTTTGAGTTTGAACTCCCGGGAGAGAAAAACAATTTCACTTACTACGGTTCGGGACCCATCGAAAGTTACTGCGATATGCACCGTTGGGCTTGCGTGGGACTTTACGAAAGCGACACGGACAAGGAATATGTGAAATATGTCATGCCGCAGGAACACGGTAACCATTTTGCGACAAAAATGCTTAAAATCGGAAAACTTATCTTCACTTCACCCGACGGGTTTGAGTTCAACGCTTCAAAATACTCATCAAAAGCACTTTTCCGCGCCACGCACACGGACGAACTTGTATCGGACGGAAAAACGCATCTGCGCATAGATTACAAAAATTCGGGACTCGGCTCCAACTCCTGCGGTCCCGAACTCGGAGAAAAATACCGACTTTCTGAAAAATCAATCAAGTTCGGCTTCACGCTTTCTCCCTCAAGGGATTAATCATAACCACCGGTAGAACCGGTGGTTATGATTTATTCTATTTCTTGTTCTCGATATGCTTTTGGAATGCACTATCATATTTTGCTGTTGCAATTATTAAATGACGGAACTTCATCCCAACTGCCATCCATCGTAAATGCCTCACCAAATGTTTGCTTGAATTGTTCCAAATCATTCAAAGAATCAAATCTGTAGATAGGCAAGTGTTTAACACTGCTGATAGCCATTTTGTCTCTGTTAAGCGAACCAAAATAAAATTCGCGTGCTTCTGCCCAATTCGCATAAGATACCGTTTATTCAAAAGTATAAACATTACTTGAATCTACGCCGCCTATATTTGAGTGAGATGAAAAATGCTCCTTTGCAGCATTATCGCAAAACTCAAGCTGCTCATCAATATATCTTTGAGGATCGAGGGCTTTGCTTTGCAAGTATAATGGGAATTTCTCCATAATATCCTCTGCATAGTACGAACCATCACGAGGTACCCAATATTCAACAAGTTCATAATGCCCGTGCGATCCCGTCTGTTTTACCGTAATAACTGTTGGTGTATAAGCTCCCGATTCTAAGTTTATCTCTCCATTTTCATAACTGTATTCGTGATACAATACCCACATATATACGGTTGTTTCATTTAATGACTTATCAATACCAAGTACTTTATGATGAACTGCGATAAAATTGCCATCCGTGTGTTCTTCGCTGTAATGGTATTCTGCAATCTGCATATCAAGAAATACAGACAATTCATCATCTAATGTTGTTCTTGGGTTTGTAAGAAAACACACTGCAACTACAGTGCTTAAAATAATTGCTGCAATAACAATCCAAAAAGCAGGCTTTTTATAATTCAATACGGTTTTCACTCTGTTTTTCACACCCACCTCTCCAAAAGCAAGAGGGCAAGCCGCAATCATACGGCGATTTACGCTACAAGATAAAAGTGCTTGAGAATAATCAGCTTTCTGCTCGGTATTCAGTTCCTTAATGACCTTTTCATCACAAGCCAGCTCAATATCACGGCAAAACAACACATAACCAAGCCACATCAAAGGATTGAACCAATGAATCGTTAAGATAAGAAACCCCAATGGTTTCCACCAATAATCTTTGCGACAAATATGTGCTTGCTCGTGTGCAATAACATGGGGTATGTCCTGTTTGCTCATATTGAAAGGCAAATAAATCTTCGGTTTGAAGGTGCCAAGCACAAAAGGTGAGATAACATTTTCACTCTGAAAGACATTATCACGAAGTAGTACAGCGGTGCCAATTTTTCTCTTTACTTTGAAATAACTGATTACAGTATATATCAGCATTACAACAACACCAATAACCCATACAATTGACAAAATAGGAATTAGTATTTGCAAGAGATTTGCACTCGTTGAAGGATCAGGGGTAAATGATTCACTAATAATTGGATTCACTATATTATTGATGATAGGAACACCTGAATTTATTCTAGGATTTCCTATCATTATTTCCGGACTAATTGTTTCAGCACTCGGTATAAGGCTCAACATACTCTCGATAGAAAATGGGCAAATTAGTCTTATTGCTACAACCCCCCATAAAAGTACCGTTATCCATTTAGGAGCCTTTTTTAGTAATAATCTTAAAAGCAATACTGCAAGTACAAGCCAACTTGCCGATATACTCATATTCACAACGTTTAAGAAGAATTCACTCATTTTGACTCTCCTTTCCTAAAGCGGTCTATCATTTGCTGAACCGCATCAATTTCTGTATCAGAAATCTTTTGGTGTTTTGTAAATGCTGCAATAAAGGCAGGCAATGAACCTTCAAATGTTTTCTCAACCATTTCATTCAATTCTGCCGCTTGCACTTGATCTTTACTAACAAGTGATGTGACAACTGTATTTTCGTTTTTTAACACTCCACGTTCAGATAAACGTTTGATAACAGTGTAAGTTGTGGTGGGTTTCCAACCAAGTTGTTCCTTGCAAAGTTCTACAAGTTTACTACTTTTAACAGGTTCATTTTCCCACAAAATTAAGCAAAAACGATATTCACTTTCAAATACCTTTGGTGTATCCATAGTAAGCGTTCCTTTCTCTAATTCATTAGAGCTCATATACACTCTAACATATTAGAGTAGAATTGTCAAGAGTTTCGAGAGAATGTTCACATAAAAGCAAAAAAAGAAACGGCGGCAAAGAGGTGTTAATCTCTCTGCCGCCGTGCTTTGGTCAATTGTAAATTATATCATTTACGGTTTCCGTGGCTCTGCTGCTGATGCTATTCATCCGAGCAACCCACTCCATTTGGTTATCTGCTTTGAGTTGTTCGGTCACGCCCTCACGTTCTGCAATCTGTTTCACGAGCCGAAAAAACATATCCTCAGCCTGTTTGTCAATATCCGCAAAATAGCCGTTCAACTTACCACTTGTCAGCAGATTAACATATCGCACCTTGTGGTATTGCTTGATATATCTCAAATGCCGCTGTTCCCATATACCGATTTCCAATAGTTCTTCATCGGGTAGGGTTAAATCGGGAATAAGAAAGCCGTTTCTTCGTGGTATGTACCACCCATTTGTTCAAATAATGATTTCATAGTAGTGTCCTCCGTAAATATTTTAAGATTTCACTACAATTCACTTCATCGCATCCACCTCATAAAAATACCTTGGGGCACCTGCTCTATCGCAGGTGCCCCAAAGGGCTGTTTTTCTATTTTTTCAGGAGCAGATACATACGATTTATCTGTTCCGCTTCTTTATAATAAACCTCTTTTTTCGCAACGGTCGAAAACTTTTCTTTGAAAAGGCGTTCCCACTCCGCGTCGGTGTTGTTCCAAAGCAGAAGCCCGTCGTCAAGCAGATTTCCTTCTATGGTTTTTATGTTCCACTCTTTTATCTGTTTTTCGGACAAAAAAGGATTCAACTTTACAAGCAATTTTCCGCCGCTTTTAAGCAATCTATGTATTTCGTCAAGAGCAGAAACAGCGTCGTCGGGATAAAGGTTATCAAGGATATTGGACAGTATTGCGGCGTCAACGGAATTATCCGCAATTCTTTTCAGCTGCTCGGTTCCGCCGTTGATAAATGAAAAGTTTTCGTTTTGTACCGCACGGCTTCTTTCAACAGCACTTTTTATCGCCTGTTCGGAAAGATCAATTCCGATATGCGTTTTTGTTCCGAAATTGCGGCAGATAAAAAGCAATGTTCCGTTCCCGCACCCGAAATCAACGACAGATTCCGAACCGTCGGCAAGCCATGCGATCCCTGCGTCAAACTCTTCAATTCCCGTTTTTGCCGCTTTCGGAAAGACAGGAACTTCCTGCGCAAAAACTTCGTTCCAAAATCCTATGAACTTGGCGTATTCAGCCTTTTTGTCCGTCATATTCTTCGTGTGTGCAGGTAAGGAACGTAAACAGATCCGCCGCGGCTTCGTCGTTCGGAACGGTAAGCGTTATGACAACGGCGTGAGAATCGACAACGCGGCAAAGAGAATATGTTATGTAATCAACACCTCCGTGAGTGCATGCACTGCGTATGGCGAAATATTCGTTTTCACCAAGATTAACCGTTTCAACAGTATCATCGACAACAGCCTCAATGCCCTGAGCTTTAAGCGAAGCGGCAAGCGTTTGGTGCGTGAGATTTGCGTATTCCGCCGAAGACGAAACGTTCACGGAAGTGAGCTTATCAACAATGACGTTGATATTTGAATATATTCCGTCTATCGCGGATTTGTCACGGCTTGCGAATACAAGTTTTGCGGAAGAGTTCTCAAACGCGATTTCGGATGTGTTATCTTTCCAGCCGTCTGGCATTTTGAACGAAATATCCGCCCACTTGTTTTTATAAACGCCGTTCGAAAGTTCGCCGTTCTCTTTGCTTTTGTTGTCCTCCTCGGGCGGAACAAACGTTGTCGGGTCGGCGGTAAACGGCTCGGTGACAGATGTCACGGGCGCGGCTGTCGAGGACGTTGTATTTTCTTCGCTTTCTTTGCCGCCGCAGGCGGTTATTCCCAAAACAAGAACGACAGCAAGCAGAAGAGACAGCATTTTAGCAATATTTTTCATTTTTAATTCTCCTTAATTCTACTATGAGTTATTTGATTAAATTATATCAGCAATTTTCGAGTTTGTCAACAGTTTTCTTTTCGGTTGAAGATACTCAACCGAAAAGGATTTACTCATAGGTCAAGGCAAACAGAACATTTTTGTCAAAATAAATATATCAGACCTTTTCGGGTCGTCAACGCGTTCCGCAAAATCATTCATAAAAAAAGAGACCCTCTCGACAGGTCTCTTTTTTGTTTTGTGAGGATTTCCGAAACGCGACTGAAACATTTCGGTTGACTTTATTGTCTTACACGGTTAGTATAACAGCAAAATATTACATAAGTGCAAAGATAAAAGGGCAAATAATCTATAAAGAGAAAAAACGGAAAAATATAAATATTTTTTTCCGTGATTTACACAAAGTTCGCATTAGAGGTATTGATTTTACTCCGAATATATATTAAAATCTATATATAATATTGCAAAGACGAGGAGATGCGACATGGCTGAAAAAAACGTCGGACGGTTCACCGTCGGGGAAGACTTTGACACAAAAGCGCTTGCGGAACGTGCTCTGGTCGAAATAACGGCGATGGGCTATGGGGCAGCGCTCGAAAAGTCGGAAAGAGGTTACCGCATCGCATATCAAAAAGATATCGGCGGGCTTGATACGGCGCTTGGCAGATGGCAAAACTCCGTTGCGGAGATCGAAAAAGACGGAGGCAAACTGACTGTTTCTTTTCACGGACACAAGATTGCTGATAAACTTATCGCATTTTTTCTCGGCGGCTTTTTTTGGGGGCTGCCATGGATATTCGAGGCTGTTGCGTTGCATAACAGAAAGCATTCCGAACAGGTGTTTTTGAACACGGTCTCGGTTTTTGTAAGTTCGGCAAAAGAGGATGAAGACTGATCATTCGGGATATTCCGAATGTTTTTCCGCGTTTTTTGCGACGCTTTTCGCCATTTAACGGCACTTATTGGGGTCGAATGACCGAAACTTATGTCGAACTGTGTCGAAATAAGAGGAAAGCGGAAGAATGCCGTCGAACGGTTTATGTTGCAAAAACTCGAAAACCGTTGTATAATCAAGTTGCAGGAAAGAAAGAGCCGAAAAACGGCGACGGAGACGCTGGGGGGCTTCGGCTTTTTCCGAAGCATAAAATATCCCGCACCGTCATGACGGGCGGAAAAGGAGAAGGTTATGGTTATAAGAAACTTGTTTGCCGAGCGATTCGGCGAAAACGACTATCGCGACGAAAGAGTTATCGACTATGTATATCCGAAAAAAGTATTGCTTTCAGAGTTCGCGGAAGAGCCGCAAATATTGCTCTCGCCTGATTCGGCACAGGCAACTCTCGAAAGAGGAAACACCTGCATACTGAAAAAAGGCGGCTTTATTCTGCTTGACTTCGGGTTTGAAATGCAGGGCGGCATACAAATAGTTACAAACATCTGGGAACATAACGGCAACAACACCGCCCGTGTCCGCGTCCGCTTTGGCGAAAGCGCGATGGAGTGCATGGCTGATGCCGCACCGGACCTTCGCGGCAAGAAGAATGCGACAAATGACCACGCCGTGCGCGACGATATTCATTTGCTAAGTTGGCTCGGAATGACGGAAATAGGAAATACGGGTTTCCGTTTTGTCAGAATCGACCTGCTTGACGATATTGAACTTCCCATAAAATGCGTCCGCGCAAAATTCCAATACAGAGACCTCGATTATCTCGGCACATTCGAATGTGACGACGAGCGTCTTAACGATATATGGAAGACCGCCGCTTACACGGTGCAACTCAATATGCAGGAATATGTCTGGGACGGTGTGAAGCGCGACAGACTCGTTTGGATAGGCGATATGCACCCGGAAACGTCTACTGTTCAGTATATTTTCGGAGACTGCGACTGCGTGCGCGAAAGCCTTGACCTGATAAGGGACAACACTCCCCTGCCGAATGTTATGAACGGCATTCCCGCATATTCGCTTTGGTGGCTGCTTATTCATCACGACAGATTCATACATTACGGAGACCTCGAATATCTCAAAGAACAGCACGCATACATAACCGAACTGCTTCATTATTTCAGCGGGTTCATCACCGCAGACGGCGGCATAGCGATAGAAAATTGCTTCCTCGATTGGCCCTCTTCCACAAATCCCGAGGGACAGAGAGCGGGCGTTCATGCACTTTTCTGCCTGGTTTGCGAGGGATGCGAGGAAATCTTCAACGCACTTTCGGACAAGGAAGAAGCGAATTTTGCACACCTTTGCGCCGAACAACTCAAAAAGCACGTTTATCCGCATAACGGACTTAAACAAGCATTGGCGCTTCAAGTTCTTGCGGGGCTTGTCGATGCGAATGAAGCGTTTGACGAACTTCTCGGCAAAGACGGCGTTCACGGATTTTCGACGTTCCTCGGCTATTACATACTCAAAGCGCTCGGACAAGCCGACAGAGTTGACTTTGCGCTTGACTGCGTGCGCGAATATTGGGGCGCTATGCTCGACCTCGGCGCAACGACGTTCTGGGAAGATTTTGACATCAACTGGGCAAAGAACTGCTCCAAACTCGATGAGATACTGCCCGAAGATTCGCAAAAAACCGATATTCACGGCGATTTCGGAGGCTATTGCTACGAGGGCTACCGTCACAGCCTTTGCCACGGTTGGGCAAGCGGTCCCGCACCGTTCCTCATGGAATACGTTCTCGGCGTCAAACCGCTTGAAGAGGGCTGCAAAAAGGTGCTTATAAGCCCGTCTCTCGGAAACCTTGAATATGCAAAAGGAACAGTTCCCACCCCGTACGGACTTATTAAAATCAGCCTTAAACGCGAGACCGACGGTTCCGTAAAGACCGAGTTTTCCGCACCTGCGGAAATTGAGGTCGTTCTCGGCTGATAAAATTAAAAACAACTGATAATACAAAAGCAACGGGTCTTAAAGCAACGTAAAATCGCTTCAAGACCCTTTTCCTTTTCGTTTTTCGTCCCGCGCCGTATCAACGCCCTAAAATTGCGAGTAGGTTTGGAGAAAACTACCAAGCCTTACACAGGCTTCGTGCAGGATTTCTTTATCGGGAAGATAAACTATGCGGAAATATCCCGGTTCGGGCATATTAAAGCCCGTTCCGTGCGATATAAGCACATATTTCTTTTTCAGCAGATCCATGGCAAATTTCTCATCGTTGTTGATGTGAATCTTCTGCGTGTCTATCTTCGGGAAGATATAAAATGCCGCATCGGGTTTAACAACGCTTATACCGTCTATCGCCGAAAGTTCGTTGTAAATAACTTCACGCTGTTCGAAAAGTCTTCCGCCGGGCAGAAGCAATTCGTCGGCGCTCTGAATGCCTCCGAGCGCGGTCTGGATTATGGACTGTGCGGGAACGTTGGAGCAAAGACGCATTGAGGAAAGCAGATTTACGCCTTGAATATAACTTTTTGCGTTCTGTTTCGGACCGCTCAGGCACATCCAACCGCAGCGGAAGCCCGCCATACGGTGAGATTTTGAAAGTCCGTTGATGTTGATACAAAACAGGTCGGGCGCAACGGAAGCAAGTGCAACGTGCTTTTTGCCGTCAAATACAAGGCGGTCGTATATTTCGTCCGCAAAAAGAACAAGGTCATGTCTGCGGGCAATATCCGCGATGCCTTCAAGAATTTCTTTCGGATAAAGCACACCGGTCGGATTGTTCGGGTTGATGACGACAATACCCTTTGTTTTCGGAGTTATCTTGCGCTCCATATCTTCAAGGTCGGGGAACCAGTTGTTCTTTTCGTCGCACATATAATGCACGGGAGTGCCGCCCGCAAGGCTGACGGACGCCGTCCAAAGCGGGTAATCGGGTGCGGGAACAAGAATTTCGTCGCCGTGGTTGAGCATGGCTTGAAGCGAAAGTGTTATCATTTCGCTGCAACCGTTGCCCGTGTATATATCGTTGACGTCCACGTTGGGAATTTTTTTAAGTTGGCAATACTGCATTATCGCTTTTCTTGCCGAAAAAATGCCCTTTGAATCGGAATATCCCTCACAGTCGTGCAGGTTCATCTGCATATCGCGGATTATCTCTTCGGGAGTGGTAAAGCCAAACGGAGCGGGGTTGCCGATGTTGAGTTTGAGCACTTTGGCACCGTCGGCAATCATTCTGTTTGCCTCGTCGAGGACGGGGCCTCTTATTTCGTAACGGACATTGTCCAGTTTCGATGATTTTTCTATCATAATTAGGAATTACCCCCTGACAAATTCTGAATAAATCGCGCGTATCGCAGGATAAAGGTTATCCGCATCGACACCGACGATTATGTTAAGTTCGCTCGACCCCTGATCTATCATTCTGACGTTGATGTGCTGTTTGGCAAGCGCGGAGAAGACGCGGACGGCGGTACCGGCGGCATTGACCATACCGCGGCCGACGACGGCGACAAGCGCGATTTCATCGTGAACCTTAAGAGTATCGGGACGGAGTCTGTCGCGGAGCGCTTTCAGAACCACTTCGCGTTTTTCGCCTTCGAAATCGGCTGTATTGACAATGACGGACATCGTGTCGATACCGGACGGAAGATGTTCAAAACCTATACCGTGTTCGGCAAGGATTTCAAGAACGACTTTGCCGAAACCTATCTGGTTGTTCATCATTTCTTTTTCGATATATATTGCGGTCAAGCCCTTTTTGCCAGCTATACCGGTGATGACATGAAGCGGTTTTTCGTTGGTGAACGCCTTTATCCAAGTTCCCTCGTCTTCGGGGGCGTTGGTGTTGCGGATATTTATGGGAATGCCTGCGATACGAACAGGAAAAATCGCGTCCTCATGAAGCACGGAAGCGCCCATATACGAAAGTTCGCGCAGTTCGCGGTAAGTTATCGTTTCTATCTTGCACGGGTCTTTCACACAGCGCGGGTCTGCCATAAGCATACCAGAAACGTCCGTCCAGTTCTCATAAACGTCGGAGCGGGACGCTCGCGCAAGAATGGAGCCCGTCACGTCCGAGCCGCCGCGGGAAAACGTCTTTATTTCCCCGTTCGGCAGAGAACCGTAAAAGCCGGGAAGAACGGCGCGTTCATGCGCGGTCAGTTTTTTCGCCAGTGTAACATTGGTCTTTTCCGCGTCAAAAAAGCCTTTATCATCAAAGAAAATGCACTCTGCGGCATCAATGAAGTCATATCCGAGATATGCCGCCATAACTTTTGCGTTCAGATATTCGCCCCTCGATGCAAGATAATCGCGGGTCGCGGTCTTTTCCGCAACACGTTTGCCTATCTCTCCGAGGTCGGCATCAAGCGTCATATCAAGTTCAAGCCCTTTTATTATTGCGGCAAAACGCTCCGAGATCGCATGAAGAAGCGCGTTCGGGTCTTCTCCCGTTTTTTCGGTCTGCGAAAGCGCAATGAGCATATCCGTCACCTTTTCATCGTCGGAATGTCTTTTGCCGGGCGCGGAGGCGACCGCATATCTGCGGCAGGGGTCTGCTTTGACTATCGCCGCGGCTTTCTTGAAATGTTCGGCATCCGCCAATGAACTTCCGCCGAATTTGACTGTTTTTAACATAATATCTCTCCTGACGACACGTCTTTTGCGCGTCGGTTTTGTTCCGCATCATATCGGGCAGATAAAACTCCGTCCGTGACTTTCTCCAAAAGCAAAAGGCGTCTGTTTTGGCAACCTATTATATACGGATTATTTTTTTATTTTAGCACAGTCTGCCGAATAATGCAACACATAACCGCAAAATTTTTCAAAATAGGCATAATTACAGGCTGCGCAGACTCTTGCATTGCCGCTTTTTAAGCAAAAGGGGCTGTAAAAAACTTACGTTTTTTACAGCCCCCAAGAAGTTTTTTGTAAAAACAGCGGAGAATCATTCAATTTTGTTCCGTCCTTGCAACACCTTTGATTCAGTCTGATTCAAAAATGTTGCGGGTGCATACAAATAAAAGCATGAAAATGGATTAGACTGAGTCTACTCAACCCCCGTCTGTTTTGACGGGTTGTTTTTCGCTCTGACATTTGCAAAAGTCTGAAAACACGTCAAGTCTTTACTGCGAATTCTTCGTTCGATTTTTTCTCCTTAAAAATGCCGATAAAATACAACGTGAACAATATCAGCATTACAGGGTCAAAGATATATGAAAATATCGGAGTTATACTCGGTGTGTTGATTTTGAGAAATATTGAATAGCACAAATCCGCAAAATATCCCACTGCACAAGCAACTGCGACCCACAGCATATTTTTTCTGATTGCGATTACAGCCAAAACAGCAACGGCAATAACAACCGCACAAAATAAATAATATGCAAACCTACCGAAATTAAACGCCGTGATAAATCCGCACAAGCAAATAGAAGCATTACCTATCCCATACAGTTCTATCTTTGGAAATGCCTCCGCCCAAATTTGAATAGACAAAGCGGACGTCAACGCTGTCAAAAACATCGGAAATACGATTATTTTATTCAGGTTTTTCATTTTTTCTTCCTTTCTTTTCTAATCTCGAAAAAGCCAGTTCGTCTCTGCGGGGTACACTTACAAAAGGCGGTGTAGTTTAGGTTGAGCAAACTTAAACACTTACCGCCCGACGCGGGCTGTTATCGGAGTTAATCCACCACGCCTTTTATTCCGACCGCTTCAAGCGCCTTGCGAGCACGCGCAACGGGCACGGACGCGGAGAAAAAGTTGTTGTCCGATTTATAGGCATAGGCTTTTGCGTAAAGGAACCGGACAGCAAGCGTATACGGCTGTTCTTCTTCGTAAGAGTCGAACCGATTGCCGTAAAAATACCCTTCATCGCAAACAACGGCGGGACGTTTCGCAGCGTCGGTTCCGTTCTTTTCATCTTCCCATTTAACATAATCCGCAAGCGCGGGAACTGCGGAATCGCCGCAGTCGATAAGTGCAACCACATCAATTTCCGAGAGAGAACCGTTCATATAACGTTCAACATTGTATCTTGCTATAATGCCGTCAATGTTCGAGAACGCAAGTCCCGCGAACATAACTGTCACTACAAGCGCGGAAACGGTTACAAGACGGATATTTCCGGCAAACTGTCTGATTATAACAAGCAAAAACAGAACTGCGAGAACGCAGATGAGCCAAGAAGCATAAACACGTTTCGGCGTCAGACCGTATACGTTGATATACATTATCATTTTTGCGGCGGCGGTGCTTATCAGCACAAGCGTCATCAGAGAGAGAATGACGGAAACCGTTTTTTGAACGATTTTTGCTCCTTTGCCGTCACGCTTCATCAAAAGTCCGACAAGCGCGATAATGACAAAGTTGATGAACGCGACCGCCGTCAGCTGGAAAAATCCGCTGCGGGCGTAATCCGCATAACTCGTTTCGGACGGAAGCGCACCGACAAACCCGGAAACGTAGTATTTCCATTGCGATATGAAAAAGACAATATATATCAGAGCAATGGGAATAACAGCGGCAAGCACGGTCGCAACAGGCGCGATTTTTGTTTTTTCGCTCGCAACGCGGCAGTTTTCCGCATTGGGAGTATTTGCGCATTTCATATCTTTTGAAGAAACAAGAAGCCCGTAAACATACATTGCAACGGGAATGCCGAGACAGGCGCTGACGATATGTTCAACAACGGTGTCAAGGCCTATATCCTTAATAAATCTGAACATATTGCGAAAAGATTCGTCATAGAACAGCAGCGCAATTATTATCACACACGGAATAAACGCAAGCGCAATGCCGATAAGAACTTTGAGAAAACCTTTGCCGCACTTTTCGCCCTTTTTCGGAATTAGTCCGTTAAAGATTTTGCCGAAAGACGCAAACGGCAGAATAAACGCCGACTTGAAAAAATCGACGAGAAGCAGGTTCGTAAAACCTTTTGCGAGTTTGTTGCCGAAAGCGGTATATACAAAATATGTATATGCCGCAAGCGAACAAGCGAACGCGAAGAAGCGAACCCATCCGTTGCCGCTGACGACTGTCGAAAATGCCAGGGCAAGCCCCGAAAGAAGCGAGATTACGGCAGGGGCGTTAAACCGCGCCTTTTCAAGTTTTACGACAACAAAAGTCAGCGCGTAAAGTAAAATAACGAACAAAAATTCGCCGAGAGGTCTGAATCCGCCCATAAAAATGCGGATAAACAGATAACCGAGCACGAAACACAACCATGCAAAAACGCTTTCGGCGGCGGTGTAACGGCGTTTCGGTGCGGGTTGAGATATTCCCGCAGCAGGAGCGTAAAAGGGAACCTGTTGCGGCGTCTGAACGGCTCCGCCGAAGTTTACGGGCGCCGCGTATTGCGGCGGTTGGGGTTGAGAGGCGTTCACATTCGAAAACGCTGCATTTTGAGAGTTTTGCGGGATTTCGGGACATTTCTTTTCTTCCATGAGAAATTAATCCTCCTCTTTTCTGTATTCGATTATATCCCCGACTTCGCAGTCGAGGGCTTTGCAGATTGCGTCGAGCGTCGAAAAACGCACGGCGCGCGCTTTGTTGTTTTTGAGAACAGACAGATTGGCAAGCGTAATGCCGACTTTTTCGGCAAGTTCATTCAGCGACATCTTGCGTTTTGCCATCATCACGTCAAGGTTTATTACAATCATTTTTTCACACCGTCAAATCGTTTTCGCTTTTAATCTCCGTCGCTTCCTCAACAACATTTTTAACAACGCGGACGCAGAGGCCGAGAAAAAGCATCGCCGCCGCCACCGCGAAAACCACGTAAAACATATACCCCACGGACGCGAACAAAACGCCGCAGGCTACGGCAGCCCATGAAACGCCGCGAATGAGGGAAACACTTTCTTTCGTGAATACAAGCCCTTTTTTAACGCGCAGTAAAAGAAAAAACATCATCACGTCGGCGGCACAGGCAAATCCGATAACAATATATCCGACAACGAGAACCGCGGTCACTTCGGCGGGAGAGACCTCTCCGCGCAGGGAATACGAATCGGCGATCTGCCCGAAAAGATCCGCGATATCGGGCATAACAAAGGCGCATATCGCAATTCCGAAAAAGAGAATCACCGTCAAAACCATTGAAATATTAACGGACATTTTGCGTGATATTTTCAGCATACATTCCTCCGAGCAAACGGCTTTTTTTGAGTTTCGCCGTTATTTTGGCATCATTATAACACACTCTTTTTCGTTTGTCAATATTTTTTTATCGTTTTTCGATATTTTTTTTATTCGCGGCGGTTATTTCGGAACAATTCTTTAATCGTGAGCCTTTCAAAAAAGAAAAAGCGGTCGAAAAATAAAAAGTGATATTTTTTGCGTTTTGCCTATTGACAAATCACGAAACGTGATGTATAATAGAGAAAAGAAAAGAAGCAAAAGAGAGGTTACAATATGAGATTCTCCGAAAATTTGAAGGTTCTGCGCAAGAACAACGGAATGACGCAAAAAGAACTTTCGCAGGCGCTCGGCGTTGCGCTCAGCACGGTTGCGATGTGGGAAACGGGCAACAGAAAGCCTGATCTCGAAATGCTCCAACATATAGCGAAGTATTTCAACGTTTCCGTGGATACGCTTTTTATGGAAAACGAGGAACTCGGCGACGATTATCTGCTTGACTCCGAAATGTCCGCAAGAATAACGCCGAACACCCGCCATTTGAACGAGGACCTTGCGGAACTCCGCGAAATGCTCCGTACAAGACCCGAGGTAAAGATGCTTTTCTCCGCGTCGAAAAACGCAAGCAAGGAAGACATTGAAAGAACCGTTGCGATAATTGAAGCGTTGAAGCAGAACAAGAGATAAATGAACGAAATTTACGTCCGTCTGCTCGCGCTTCCGATGACCATACGCGGCGTTACCGTCACGGACGACGAGGGCGACTACAATATTTATATAAATTCATCGTTGACGCCTGACCAGCAAAAACTTGTGTTGAAACATGAGATGACGCATATCGAGCGCAACGATTTCGACAGTTTTTCGGACATATTCGAAATTGAAGACCTTGACCCTTGACTTTTCATCGGTTTGGGGGTATAATAGTCAAGACGGAGTAAAAAAGTATACATTCTCCGTCAAGTCAACAGCGAAAGGAATATGACCGATGAGCGAATGCACTCACAACTGTTCGACCTGCGGTGAAAACTGTTCTTCAAGAAACACGCCGCAGAGTCTTTTGGAACCTGTAAATTCATTGAGCACGGTCGGTAAGGTCTATGCGGTAGTCAGCGGTAAAGGCGGCGTGGGTAAATCCACCGTCACTTCCCTGCT
>ERZ827440.447-NODE-447-length-59065-cov-3.729571_pt1 | contig 59065 bp, 58 predicted proteins | sample MGYA00519774_ERZ827440 | MGnify/ENA primary metagenome ERZ827440 (study PRJEB31778, sample SAMEA3449302) | human gut metagenome | biome: human gut; feature: human-associated habitat; material: faeces | place: United Kingdom | collected 2010/2012 ... | reverse complement strand
AGTCATACTTTAGATGTGATTACTTTTTTTATTGATAAAATGTATAAATTTTGTATTTTTTATTGACACTTACGTTACGTCATGGTTTATTGTTTAAGAGTAAACAAAAGGAGGTACTTCTATGAAAGGTATCGTATTAGCCGGAGGATCAGGTACAAGACTTTATCCTCTTACAAAGGATACCCCCAAGCCTCTTTTGGAGGTGTGCGGAAAAACGATACTTGACCACCTTGTGGATGATATTGCATCTTCAGGCGAGGTTTCAAGGTTCATAGTTGTGTCAAACCACAAGTTTGCGGACAATTTCAATAAATGGGCTGCTGAAAAGCCTCAGAACATCGTGGTGCTGGATGACGGAACGGAGTCCAACGAAACGAGGCTCGGAGCGGTGGCGGATATTTGGTTTGCAATAGATAAGCTCGGTATTTCCGATGATTTAATGGTTATTGCAGGGGACAATGTGCTTGATTTTTCTCTTTCGAGATTTATCGGTTTTTTCAAAAAAAGCGGTACAACATCGGTTATGCGTTATTATGAAAGTGACGAAGAACGCCTTAAGAGGGGCGGTGTTTTGTCGATTGACGGTGACGGCATAATTACATCAATGGAGGAAAAACCGCAGGAGCCGAAGTCAAACTGGCTTTGCCCTCCGTTTTATATTTATAAAAAGAATGATATAAAGCTTGTGAAGGTTGGGCTTGACAGCGGTTGCGGCAAGGATGCGCCGGGAAGCTTCATTGCGTGGCTTTGCGGAAAGAGGCGTATTTCAACGCTCGAAATGCCCGGAAAACGATACGATATAGGCAATCTTGAAAGCTATAACGAAGTGCAAAATACATATAAGGGAATAACGAAATAAACGGGGGAGGCTTGCTTTGTGCTTGATGTTTGCCTTTGCGGCTGCGGCGGCACCATGCCGCTTAAAAATCGACATTTGACATCGGCAATACTTCGCCTTAACGGTCACAGTATGCTAATTGACTGCGGCGAGGGCACGCAGATTGCAATAAAAAAATCGGGCTTCACGTTTAAGCCTATTGATGTTATTTGCATAACGCACTTTCATGCCGACCATATAAGCGGTCTTCCGGGGCTTTTGCTCACCATGGGGAATGAAGGCAGGGAAGAGCCTCTTACGATTGTAGGCCCTGCCGGAATAGGCAGAGTGGTTAATTCCCTTCGGGTGATTGTTCCCGAGCTTCCCTTTGAGATAAATTTTCGAGAGCTTAAAGCCGAGCAGGAAAGCTTTGAAATCGGTTTGTTTAATATCAAGGCATACCGATTAAAGCACCGAATTGCGTGCTACGGTTATCGGCTTGATGTTAAAAGAGGAGGTAAATTTGATACCTTGCGAGCGGAAAGCCTTGGGCTCCCGAAAATCCTTTGGGGCAGACTTCAAAAGGGCGAAACGGTAGAACTTCAAGGGAAAAAGTATTATCCGTCAGATGTGCTGGGGGACGAAAGGCGAGGAATTTCGGTCGGATATGTAACCGACACAAAGGTTTGTGACGGTGCAATAAAGTGTGCCGCCGATACGGATCTTTTCATATGTGAGGGAATGTTCGGAGAGCTCGATAAAAGAGAGCGTGCCGATGAAACATTTCATATGCTTATGCAGGATGCGGCGCACATTGCCGCAGACGCAGGTTCACGAGAGCTGTGGCTAACTCACTTTTCTACTTCTCTTCAGGCTCCCGATGATTATAAGGATGCAGTCAGAGCTATTTTTGAAAATTCTCATATGGGATATGACGGAAGGTGCAAAACAATAAAGTTTTTGGATTGATATTATGATTTTACCGAATTCTGTTAAAGAAGCAATGAATATTCTTCAAAATGCCGGGCATGAGTGCTTTGCGGTAGGCGGTTGCGTAAGGGATTATGTTATGGGGAGAACCCCGGGTGATTATGACCTTACAACAAATGCGCTTCCCACCGAAATTATCGCTTGTTTTGAAGGATACAGGATAATTGAAACCGGCTTAAAGCACGGCACCGTAACGGTTGTTATCGAAGGAAACAATGTGGAAATAACAACATATAGGATTGACGGGGAATACAAGGATAACAGACACCCCGACAATGTGCGTTTTACGCCACTTCTTTCGGAGGATTTGGCAAGGCGGGATTTTACGGTTAATGCGATGGCATACTGCGAAAATAGCGGTCTTGTGGATTTGTTCGGGGGTCGGGCAGATGCGGAAAACAAGATAATTCGGTGTGTCGGCGAGCCTGACTTGAGATTTAACGAGGACGGACTCAGGATACTTCGCGCATTGCGATTTGCTTCGGTGCTGGGGTTTGGCATTGAAGAAGCCACCTCTAAAAGCATTTTTCGCAATAAAGAGCTGTTAGTCAATATTTCAAAAGAAAGAATTTTTTCAGAGCTTACTAAGCTTATTTGTGGTGTCGGCGCGGAATCGGTTATAAAAAAATATTCGGAAGTGTTTGAAATTTGTATCGGCGAAAAAGTAAATCCCGAGGGACTTAATTCGGTTTGCACGAGTGCCGATTGCAGATATGCGGTGCTTTTGAGAGATTGCAAAGATGTAAAATCCGTAATGCGCAGCCTCAGAGCCGATAACAAAACTTGCGATTTTGCGGCAAAGGTTTGCCCGAGGCTTACTTGTGAATTTAATTGCGATGCTGATGTCAAAAGGCTTATCCGTGACATAGGAATAAAAAATGCCGAGCTTTTCGGGGAGGTCATAAAGGCTGTTTGGGATAAGGACAGGGTTTTTGATTTCAATAATCGGCTTATATCTGTTAAGAATGATTGCTGTACCGTAAAGCAGCTTGATATAAACGGCGATGATATGAAAAAATTGGGGCTTTCGGGGCCGGATGTCGGCAGGGTTTTAAATTCTGTGCTCGATGCCGTAATTGACGGATGTCTGGAGAACAACAAATCCAAACTTTTGGATTTTGTTAAAACTATGCTTGACAATTAGCCCATACCGTGATAAAATTTAAATATAATTTTAAGGAGTGGTACACATGAAAATTAAAAGAATAATAAGTATGGTGTTGCTGTCCGTTTTTGTGTTATCCTCGATTGAGGTTTGCAATGCGGCTTATGAATCTCAGGTTAATGATGTTCAGGCAATTTGTGATATTGCGGTTGAATATGTTAATTCCGCAAGTAAGGATGATTTTAAGAAATACATTTCAACCGGTATTCGGGATGATATTTCTTTTGAGTCGGGTAAGTTTGAATATCTCTATGAGCAGGATCCGGATTTTCAGGATAATAAGAATCAGCTTACAAAGATTGTTACCGTCATCGGTGATATATATGTAAACGGCGGTACCGCAAAGCTTACGCAGGAGGACATTAATCAAAATGTTACTCCGGGATACGGTCCGGAGTCAGGCATCGGCAATGATTATGAGGACGATGATGCCGATGAGTTTATGCTTGTAATCAACGATACCAAATCCAAGCTCACGAAAAAGCCCGCAACAACTGAAGGCACAGATAAAACAAGCGAAAAAGATGTTCTCCCCGAAAAAAATAATTCTGAAAGTGCCGAAAACAGCGAAGCGGACGATTCTTCAAATTCGGGAACTTCCACAGGCGTTGTAATTCTTATTTCGCTTATTGTCAGCATAATCGTGTTTGCGGCAGGTACTTTTGCGCTCAGGCAGGCTACCGCAAAAACCAACGAAAAAGCTGTGAACAACATAGATGATGACGATATTTTCAATCTTCGTCTTGCAGTAAAATCTATGCAGTCAAGTATTCAGAAGGCTGACGGCAATTTCAAAGAGCTTGACAAGCTTCGTATTCAGGTCGATGAAATTGATGAAAAAATCGAACATATCAGTGAGTATTTAAGAAAGCTGAATAAATAATATAAATATTGGCAGGAGCTCACTATTGATGAATGTGTTTTTTGAAAAATGCTCAGATGCGGTTAAATTCGCATTGGACAGCAGGTCTTTCGGGATTTATCACTCTACTGAAAATAATCCTAATCTCAATATTCACACTCATGAATGTTGTGAGCTTTTGTTTTGCCTCAGAGGCGGAAACAATTTCTTGATTGACGATAAAATATATAAGGTCGAAAACAATGACTTATTTGTAATCAATCAATTTGAGGCTCATAAGATCACGCTTATGGGCGATGTTGAAAGATATACGGTTCAGCTTCATCCCGAGTATATTTTTTCCAATTCAACGAGCGAAACCGACCTTTCCGCTTGCTTTTATTCGAGAGGCAACAATGAGTCAAACCGTATTTCTCTGAGCGACGATGAAGCGGAAATCCTTGTTAAACTGCTGAGCAGCATAAATGACTGCGACGGATACGGCGAGGATGTTATGATGAACGCTTATATGATGCGTATTTTGGTGCTTGTAAACAGATTTTTCCTTAACAATCACCCCGCTTCGGCGATAGTCGGAAACAGGCTTGCCGGGGCAATAACTTATATTAATCAGCATTTGGCGGACGAGCTGACGCTTGACACGATTGCAAAAAATACCTATATGTCCGTTAACGGTCTATGCAGGGTTTTTAAGCAATCGCTCGGTACAACCGTTATGAAGTATATTGTCGGCAAGAGGATTTCGCAAGCAAAAATGTATTTAAAAAACGGAAAAAGCGTGTCGGAAACTGCGTTTTTGTGCGGATTTCACGACTATTCAAATTTTATAAGGACATTTACAAAAGCAGTCGGATGTTCTCCGGGCAAATACAAAAAGAAATGAGGAACTATTTATGGATTTAAGAAAGGTTAACTATCCTGATTTTTCTACCGATACCTTTGTTTTTTCGGAAAATGAAAGTAAATACACGGGTTTTATTCAGGAATACATTGACTTTATAGAAAACTTCGATTTGAAGGACAATGTGATTTGGAAAAGATTCGTCGATCAGTACAGATTTCGTACCGATGACGCCGATTTTGGTTGGAGAGGCGAGTATTGGGGCAAAATGATGCGCGGCGGAAGCTTTTTGTACAGTTGTACAAAAAATGAAGATTTGTACAGCGCCCTTGAAACCACGGTTTATGATATGCTGACGGTGGGCGATGCAGACGGCGTTGTTTCCACATACAATACCAGAAGATACACCGGCTGGGATATGTGGTCAAGAAAATATGTTCTTTTGGGAATGCAGTATTTTATCGAGATTTGCAAAGACGATGAGCTTATTGACAAAATGGTAAAATTTATGTCGACCATGGTTGATGATATAATGGAGCACATCGGTGAAGGCAAAAAGGAAATAAACGATGCCACAAACCACTGGAGAGGTGTTAATTCCTCCTCTATTTTAGAGCCTGTTGTAAGGCTTTATAATCTGACCAAAAACCAAAAATACTTCGATTTTGCCAAATACATAGTCGATTGCGGCGGAAGCTCTGTTGAGAATATTTTTACACTTGCGTATGAAAACGAGCTTCATCCGTACCAGTATCCGGTAACGAAGGCTTATGAAATGACTTCGTGCTTTGAGGGACTTTTGGAATATTACAGAATTACAGGGGAAGAAAAATACAAGACGGCTGTTATTAATTTTGCCGATCAAATCCTTGAAAACGATTTCACGGTTATAGGTTGCAGCGGCTGTACACATGAGCTCTTTGATCATTCTACGGCTCGTCAGGCGAGTGCCAATGTGGGTATGCATATGCAGGAAACCTGCGTAACCGTTACGCTTATGAAGTTTTTTGCAAAGCTCAATCTTCTGACCGGCGACAGTAAATATATGGATGCATTTGAGCGTTCTTTTTACAACGCATATTTGGGTGCTGTGAATAACGAGAAGAAAATCCCGAGAACTCATTTTGAGATTTCTCCGGATGTTATTCACGAGCCGCTTCCGTTTGATTCATACAGTCCTCTCACTCCGTCAACGAGGGGTATCAGCATAGGCGGTTTTAGGGTTATGCACGATAATCATTATTACGGCTGTTGTGCGTGTATAGGTGCCGCCGGTATTGCGATGCTGTCAATGTATAACATCGTAAAAGCGCAGGACGGCTATGTTGTCAACTTTTATATTGACGGAACAAAAGAAACGGACGGTATGGTATTTAAAACCGAAACGGAATATCCGAAAGATAAAACTGTTAATATAACCCTTTCAAATACAAACGGCGGGAAATTTGCGCTTTATTTGAGAAATCCCGAATGGAGCAAGTGCACAAAGGTTTTTGTAAACGGAGAAAGCATTGACGGATTGGGAGCGGGTAAATACATAAGGCTCGAAAGAACTTGGTGCGATAATGACAGAATTATTCTTGAGTTTGATATGAGAACTGAGGCTATTTATCCTGTGCATTACGGTTCCGAGGTTTTAATGAACAAGGTTGTGTGGGGGCGTAATTACATGGTTCCTGCATTCGATAAGGAAGATCCGGATGCTTACCGCAGAATTTCGCTCAGACGGGGTCCTGTAATGCTTGCGGTTGAAAACAGGCTCGGAAAGTCGGTTGACGGAATATTCGATGTGAAAATAAATGACGACGGCTTTGTGGACGCAGTGTTCCCGGAAAAGGACATTGCACCGTATAAGCACATAGAGGAGCTCAGAATTCCGCAAAATGACGGAGGTTATTTTACGGTTACGGACTATGCTTCCGCAGGCAAAACCTGGAGTGAAGAAAGCCGTATGGCTGTTTGGTTCTTTAATAAATAACAAGCAAAAAAACAGGCGGCGGTAAAGCGAAATTTACCGTCGCCGATATTTTATATAATCAGAATCCGAAGGGCAGGTATGCAGCCAATATCGCAAGCAAAACCCCGGGAAGCATATTTGCCACTCGGATTTTTTTGCCCCAAATCAAGTTGACGCCCACGCAGAAAATCAGTATTGAGCCGATAAGAGAAAGGTAAGCAGTCGCAAGGAATGTCATCACGGGTGAAACGAATTTTGCAAGGAGCGTGATTGCTCCTTCAAACACAAATACAGGAATTGCCGAGAATATGCAGCCCTTTCCCATTGATGATGTCATCACCACGATAATTATAAAGTCAAGAACGGATTTTACCGCAAGAGTGGAATAATCACCTGATAATCCGTCCTGTATTGCGCCTACGATAGCCATTGCACCTATGCATACGGTCAGCGATGCCGTGACAAAGGCATTTACAAATTCTGCATCGCCGCTGTTTCCGGTTTTCTTTTTAAGCCATTCGCCAAATACTTCAAATCCTTTTTCAATTCCAATCAGCTCACCTATGACGGTTCCTAATGTAAGGCACAGTACGACAAGCATGGACTTTTGCGAAAAAACGGAATTTCCTTCTATTTTAAGCATTCCCTGCATTGCACCCGCTATTGCTATAAAAAGAACGCTTATTCCGCAGGTCTTGGTTAAAGCATCCTGCTCCTTTTCCCGAAAAAGCTTTCCGGCAAATGTGCCTGCCAAACCTCCGATTATTATGCTTACACTGTTTATAATTGTTCCCAATCCTATCATAATTTCCTCCCGGCTTATGTAAAAAACAATGGCCTTAACTAATTGTTAAGACCATTTTGCAGTGCAGGTAACAGGACTTGAACCTGCATGAAATTGCTTTCACATGGACCTGAACCATGCGCGTCTGCCAATTCCGCCATACCTGCATATCAAACCGCAACAAATATTATACTACATTATGATTAAAAAATCAAGTGTTTTTTCAAAAATATCAAGAAATTTTAGCTGTATAAAAATCTTTGCTTTCGGTAAATAATAGCTTTGGAGGTGTTATTTATGGATAAGAATAACAAGCTTAAATTTTTTATAGGCGTTATTGCCTGCTTTGCAATTGTATTTTTTGTGGGGCTCGGATTTTCGGGGCAGCGCAGTGATTTAAAGGACGAGGTTTCCGAAAGTCTTGTTACGGAGCAGCCTAAAATCAAAGTACCTAAGCTTTCGAGCATAGAGGAAAAAACGGAAGAAACGCAACCCGATATAACCGAAGTACCCGAAGAAGCTCCTGCGGAGGAGCCGACTGAGGACGTTTTTGTTCCGTCAAAACCGGAAAAGTACATCTATCCTGTTCCGGGAACGATTACAAAGGATTACTCCGAAAAACCGAGCTATTCAAAAACGCTTGACGATTGGCGTGCGCACACGGGAATTGACCTTGCGGCGGCTGAAGGCGAGGAAGTTAAGGCATCGGCGGCAGGGGTTGTCAAGGATGTATATTTTGATTCTCTGTACGGCTATACGGTTGTAATCGGGCATACCGGAGGATGTGAAACCATATATTCAAACCTTGAAGGAGATATAACCGTTGCACCGGGGCAGACGGTTTCGGAAGGTGAGCTTGTAGGCTATGCCGGAAGCACGGCAAAAGCTGAGATTGAAGAGGACGGACATATCCATTTTGAAATGAAATATGACGGAGAATATGTTAACCCCAATGACGAGCTTACAAAATAGAATAAAGGCGGCTTAATTAGCTGCCTTTATTTTATTTTGTCCCAATATTCTTTAATGCCTTGTTCAAATTTGTTGTTTCCCGGAGTATAAAACTTTACATCTTTTATGCTGTCGGGGAGATACTGCTGTTCTACATAGTTGTTAGGGTAGTCATGGGGATACTTATAGGTCTGTCCGTGCCCGAGCTTTTTTGCACCGCCGTAGTGAGAATCACGTAGATGGTCGGGGATTGCCCCTCCCATCGGAAGAGCCGCTATGGCATTGTCGATAGCACAGATAACGGAATTTGACTTTGGTGCGCCTGCAAGCATTATTACAGCCTCGGCAATGGGGAGGCGAGCTTCGGGAAGCCCCAGCATGAGTGCGGCATCAATGCAGGATTTTGTTATGCTCACAGCCTGAGGATACGCAAGTCCCACATCCTCTGACGCCATAACCATAATTCTTCTGCAAAGGGATTGCAAATCGCCTGCTTCTATAAGCCTTGCGGCATAGTGAAGCGCCGCATTAATGTCACTTCCTCTTACGGATTTTTGCAAAGCACTTAATATATCGTAATGGTTGTCGCCGTCACGGTCATAATTAAGTGCTTTTTTGCCTGTTGCCTCAACGGCTGTTTCAAGGCTTATATCAATTTTGTCCTCAGACAGAAGACTGAGTACGCTAAGTTCAACCGAAGTAATTGCGCGGCGCACATCGCCTCCGCAAGAGTTGGAAATATGAACAGCCGCATCCTTTTGTATTGAAATATCCTTTTCGGGATAGTCGCCTCTCAGGACATCAACGGCGCGGTAAACGGCTTCTTCAATATCCTCCGGCTCAACTCTTTTGAATTCAAATATACTGCATCTGCTGAGTATTGCTCCGAAAACATAAAAGTACGGATTTTCGGTGGTGCTTGAAATCAGTGTTATATCACCGTTTTCAACGAATTCAAGAAGGGATTGCTGTTGCTTTTTGTTAAAGTTCTGAATTTCGTCAAGATACAAAAGAATACCGCCCTGAGCGTCAAAACTCCCGATGTCCGACACAATGGATTTTATATCCGAAACCGAGGCATTCGTTGCGTTAAGCTTGTAGAATTTTTTGTCCGAAATCCTTGCCATGATGTTGGCTACGGTCGTTTTTCCGGTGCCCGCAGGGCCGTAAAAAATCATATTCGGTATATTTTTGCTCTTTGCGATTCTGTTAAGTATTTTTCCTTCGCCGAGTATGTGCTTTTGACCGACAATCTCAGAAAGCTCGGTAGGCCTCATTCTGTCAGCCAAGGGACGCATTTTATTGTCCATATTTATCACCTGATTTCATTATAATACAAAAACTTATTCAAGTCAACCGAAAAAAATTGCGTTGTTTAAATAAACCTATTGACTACTGGAAAAATTTGTGATACCATAATAAGCAATGAATGCATAAACTTATAATGAATACAAGAAAGGGATGTTACGAATGACGGTCAAAGAAGCGAAATCGGAACTGATGACCTATCGTGTGTTGTCAGAAAAATTGGCAAAATTGCATGCAAGAAATGTCAACAATCACCTGAATTTGGGCATGATGAGGTTCAGGGCAGGTGATACCGGAAGGTCAAAAGCATTGCTGCAAAGAATAAGAGAAGCCGAAGTTAGAGAAATCGAGCTTCAAAAATCCGAGTATTATACGGCGGCAAAAATTGAGGAAGTCAGAAAAACCATTGACAGAAAGCTCCTTATGCTTTCGGAGCTTGACAGAAAGATTTTGTATGAGAAGTATTTAAGAGGTCGTTCTCTGATTGCACTCAGCATGGAAATTTGTTACGAATACACCTGGTTTTGCAAACTCCACAAGCGTGCTTTGGAGAATTATGCGAAGCTTTAATAACTTAATTTGAGAAGAGTTTAACGAACTCTTCTTTTTTTGTGAAATTTTTGTATATTAAATTTTATATGTACAATAATAATCTAAAAGAGCTTGATTTTTTGTTTTCGGCAGTATTTTATTGTTTTGAGAGTATAAAGAAGAATGCGATAAGCTAAGAAAACTTGATAATTCAAAAGAAATATATAAATTCATAAAGCAGTGGTAAAGCTTAGGATTGGAGGAAAAATGATTAAGGTAAGCTACACTATTAAAAACGAGGAGGGCTTGCATGCCCGTCCGGCAACCGATTTTTGCAAGACTGCCGGAAGCTTCAAAAGCAAGATTTCCATTATCAAAGACGGTGAAGAATTTGAAGCCAAAAGCATTTTGATGGTTCTTTGCGTCGGTGCGGTCAAGGGCGACACGATCGAGCTTTGCGCTGAAGGCGAGGACGAAAAAGAGGCCATTGATGCACTCATAAAAACATTGGATTCGGAGTGATTTTATGAAAATATATAAAGGCATAGGTGCTTCGGACGGCATAGCGGGCGCAAAGGTGCTATACTACGAAAAAAAGACCGGCGGAGACAAAATATCTATCGGCGAAGCTTTTGAAAAGGCACTCCTTAAGGTTAGCAGTCTTAAGGAAAAGGCAAAATGCGATGTCGGCGAGGACGAAGCAAAAATATTTGAAGCGTATGAAATGCTTTTGTCAGACTCCATGCTAAAAGATCCTATTATGGCGGCTGTGGAAGGCGGCGAGGACGAGGAAAAAGCGATCAGGGATGTTACGGAAAGTGCGGCGGCGGTGCTGGCGGCAAACAAAAACGAATACATGAAAAGAAGAGCTGATGATATAAGATATATCGGCAAGCTCCTTTGTGAGGAGCTTTTGGGAGGCGGAGATTTTGCACTTCCCGAGGGTGACGAAAAATTTATAATCGTATCTCATGAGCTCACCCCGGTTGACACCATGAATTTTCCCAAGGATCGCCTTTTAGGGCTTGTTTGCGAAACAGGCGGAGTTACCTCTCACACAGCTATTTTGGCAAAATCCCTGGGTATTCCGGCGGTTGTGGGATGTGAGATTTTATCTAAGGATGACAGCCTAAAGGACGCTTTTATAGACGGATATGAGGGAAGGCTTATTGTTTCCCCCGATGATGAAACCGCAAAAATGTATGAGGATAAGCTTATAGATGAGCAAAGCTTCCTTTCAAGGCTTGATGAGCTTAAAGGAGCGGATGCCGTTACAGCGGACGGCGTGAGAATAAAGCTTTGCATAAATATAGGGAATCCTTCTGATTTATACGGCACCGAAGACGAAAAATTTGACGGAATAGGGCTTTTCAGAACCGAGTTTTTATATTCATCTTCTGTAAGAAAACCGACGGTAGAGGAGCAAACAAGGGCATATAAAGAGGTTTTTGATAAGTGCGAGGATGTGATTGTCAGAACCATTGATGTGGGCGGAGACAAAAAGCTTTCATATATGGGTACGAAGGATGAGGAGAATCCTTTCCTTGGAAACAGAGGAATAAGACTTTGCCTGTCCAATGAGGAAATTTTCAAAGAACAGCTTAAGGCATTGCTTATCGGAGGGGCAGGGAAAAGGATAAAAATTATGCTCCCTATGGTTTCTGACATCAACGAAATAACAAGAACAAAAGAGATTATTTCAAATCTTACATCGGAGCTTGCAAATGAAAACACAGATTTCTGCAAGGATGTATCCCTCGGTATAATGATTGAAACCCCCGCAAGCGCAGTTATGGCGGATGTTTTTGCAAAGCACGCAGATTTTTTCAGCATCGGAACAAATGACCTTGTGCAGTACACAATGGCGGCTGACAGGGGAAACGGTGAGGTTGAGCATCTTTATAACCCTCGGCACGGTGCTGTAATACGGCTTCTTGCACACATTATAAAAAGCGCAAATAACGCCGGTATTGAAGTCAGCGTTTGCGGAGATCTGGCGGCAAATACCGATTTTACAGAGCTGCTTTTGGGACTCGGACTGAGAAAATTCAGTGTTCCGTTTCCGCTGGTAAAAAGAATAAAACATAAGCTCGGCTCAATTAATGTTTGCGATGCCGAGAAAACCGCAAAGGCGGTACTTAAAGGAGAGGTTGAATTATGAATGTATCTGAAGTATTGAAAAAAGAAAACATCGTTACAAAGCTTGATGCAAAAACCAAGGAGGAGGCTCTTTCCGCTTTGGTTGATGTCCTTTGCGCAAGCGGCAATATAAAGAACCGTGACGAATTTTTGAAGGATGTTTTGGACCGTGAGGCTGTTTCCACTACGGGCATAGGAAACGGAATTGCAATTCCCCACGGTAAGTCGACAAATGTTTCGGAAACCACTGTTGCGGTAGGCCGTCTTTCAAGCCCCGTTGAATGGAAAAGTGTTGACGATGCACCGGTTGAATTTGTTGTACTCCTTGCGGTAAACGACAATGACAAGACGGGTGTTCATGTAAAACTTCTTTCGGAGATGGCAAGAAAGCTTGCTTCGGAGGAAAACTGCAAAAAGCTGTTGAATGCAAAAGATGCAGACGAAATTATAAGCATCTTTTCAAAATAAGAAGGAGGAAAGCTTATGAAAATTGTTGGAATTGCGGCTTGTACATCAGGTATTGCACACACCTACATTGCAAAGGAAAAGCTGTGCAGCGCAGGCAAGGAGCTCGGACATGAAATCAAAATCGAAACCCAAGGCACAATAGGCACCGAGGACGAGCTTACGGCTGCCGAAATTGCTGCGGCGGATGTTGTTATCATTGCCGCAGATATCAAGGTCGGCGGAAAAGACAGATTTAAAGGCAAACGAATTGTTGAAGTTCCTACACACATCGCAATTAAATCACCAAAGGCTCTTATCAACAAAATTGAAGCAGAAATTTCAAAATAAGTTAAAATTTTAGGAGGAAAGAAAATGTTCAAGAAATTACAACTGAAAAAGCACGCGCTTACAGGTATTTCATTTATGCTTCCGCTTGTTGTTGCATCCGGTTTGCTTATAGCAATAGGAAATATTTTCGGAGGCAATCCGTCTACTATCGAAAACTATAAGGAAAGCTACAATGTTTGGCAGGCGGCAGTAACACTCGGTGTTTACGGTATGGGACTTCTTCCCGGAGTTATGGGTGCGGCTATCGCATATTCGATTGCCGACCGTCCCGGTATCGCACCCGGTCTATTAATGGGTATGATTGCCCAGCATATGGGCGCAGGTTTCCTCGGAGGTATGCTCGGCGGTTACCTTGCAGGTTATTTCGTTGAATTTTTGAAAAATCACCTTAAGGTTCCCAAGTGGGCTCAGGGACTTATGCCTATGATGATAATTCCCCTCATTTCGTCAGTTGTTATCGGACTTATTATGTTTTTTGTAATCGGCGGGCCTATCGCTTGGGTTTCCGAAGCTCTAACAAACCTTCTTCTCAGCATGAGCGACGGTTCAAAGGGAGTTTTCGGTGCCGTAATGGGTGCAATGGCTGCGTTTGATTTCGGCGGTCCCGTTAACAAGGTTGCTTCCCTCTTTGCGGACGGGCTTTTAATGGACGGCGTTTACGGCCCCGAAGCGGTTAAAATCTGCGCTTCCATGATTCCGCCCTTCGGCGTTGCTCTTTCCTGGCTTATTAGACGCAAAAGATACACAAAGAGCGAAACCGACAACATTAAGGTTGCTTTCCCTATGGGTATCTGTATGATTACAGAAGGCGTTATTCCGATTGCCGCTGTTGACCCCATAAGAGTTATAGCATCCTGCTCAATCGGTTCCGCAGTCGGCGGAGCGCTTATCATGCTTTTGAATGTAGGTTCTATGGTTCCGTCAGGCGGTATGTTTATAGTTCCGGCGATGATCAATCCTTGGGGCTTCATGCTTGCTCTTTCGGTAGGTACGGTTGTAACGGCGCTTCTTCTCGTGGCACTTAAGCACGATGCAAAAGAGGAGGATACCGTAGTTCTCGATGAAGAAGAGGAAGATATTGACCTCTCGGATGTTAAATTCAATTAGGTTTTCGGAGGCTTTTGATTTATGTATGTTTCAATGAAGAAAATGCTTGATAATGCCAACCGCGGCGGCTATGCGGTTATGGCTATAAACTGTTTTAATATTGAAACGGTGCGTTCGGTAATATCGGCGGCAGAGGAGCTTAACGCCCCGATAATAGTGAATATTTATAAAGATCACCTGCTCACCCATTGCGACAGCGAGCTTATTGTACCCATTGTAAAGAAGCTTGCTGAACGCTCCGAAACATCGGTTGCTCTTAATCTCGACCACGGCAGTGAACGGGACTATATAATAAAGGCAATAGATGACGGGTTTTCGTCCGTAATGATTGACGCTTCTCGATTTGAGCTTGAGGAAAACATTGAAATGACCCGTGAAATTACCGAGTATGCTCACAAGAGAGGTGTTTCAACGGAGGGTGAAATCGGTGCTCTCGGCGCAACCGAAGGCGGAGCATTCACAGATGAAGCCATGTACACCGACCCGGAGCAGGCTAAGATTTTTGCCGAGAGAACAGGTGTTGACGCTCTTGCGGTTTCGATTGGAACATCACATGGAAATTATCCTGACGGTCAGGTTCCGGAATTTGATTTTAAGCGACTTCAGGAAATCAAACGCCTCACAAATATGCCCTTGGTGCTTCACGGTGGCTCAGGGTCCGGAGAATACAATATAAAAAAGTCCGTGGAGTACGGAATTAACAAAATAAATGTCGGCTGTGATTTTATGAATGCAAACCGTGATGCCGTGGCAAAAGCCATTGCCGAAAACCCCGACATTAATTATTTTGACCTTATAAAGGTCGCAGAAAAGGAAAGTCGCGAGCTTGTAAAATACTATATTCAGCTTTCAGGCTCGGAAAATAAAAATCTATAGGAGTGATTTAATTATGCTTATCAACATGAAAGAAATGCTTGCGCCTGCCGATAAAAACGGCTTTGCTGTTCCTGCCTTTAACATTGGCAGTGAGGCAATACTTAAAGGCGTAATCGAAAGTGCGGAAGAAAAAAATGCACCCGTAATTTTGGCAATTCATCCCACCGAGCTTGAATTTTTGGGCGACAGCTTTATAAAAACCTGCATTGATGAGGCGCACAAGTCCAAAGTTCCCATGGTTATTCATCTTGACCATGGCGGAAAATTTGAAGAAATACTTCGTGCAATTCGCTGCGGTTTTACTTCAGTTATGATTGACGCTTCACATCTTCCCTATGAGGAAAATGTTGCTCTTAGCAAAAAGGTTGTTGAAGTTGCCCGTCCTTTGGGAGTTTCTGTTGAGGGTGAGCTCGGAACTATCGGTTCAACCGGCGATTCCTACGAAGGCGGAGCAAACGATATTATTTATACCGATCCCGAGCAGGCAAAGGACTTTGTTGAAAAGACGGGAATTGATTCCCTTGCGGTTGCAATCGGAACGGCTCACGGCATTTATCCCAAAGATATGAAGCCCGAGCTTAAGCTTGACCTTCTTGAAAAAATCAGAAAGAATGTTGACATTCCCCTTGTGCTTCACGGCGGCTCAAGCAATCCCGACAAGGAAATTGCGGAGTCTGTTAAGATTGGTATTTCCAAAATCAACATTTCAAGCGATATAAAGGTTGCGCTTTATAAAAAGTGCAGAGAAGTTCTTTCGGAAAATCCGAAATGGATTGAGCCTAACACGATTTATCCGCCTTGCATAAAGGCAATGCGCGAAGTTGTTGAGTTCAAAATGAATCTCTTTAACGACATTGATAAAGCTAATCTCTATAGATGATTTCATGAAGAAAAGAGGATGCATCACCGCATCCTCTTTACTTTTTTGAAACCTCGTACAGCTTATCTGTTATTTTGACAAGTGCAAGAGAGTCAAGCGAACAATACTTTTTTAAGCTGTTTATGATTTTTTTCCGTTCTTTTTCATCCTTATCTTTAAGACTCATATACTCCCTTGCTGCCGTCTCTCCGTCAGAAATCTTCATTGCGCTATAGTCCAGTTCTTTATCCTCGGGGTACAGCGCCGGAAGCACGAATTTCAGCGATGTTCTTCCTTCCATAAGGGGAGTATAGTACATATGATTTTTGAAAGGAATTTCAAGGTCAACAAGCTTTAGCGCAAGCTCATTCAGCTCGGATTTATATTCCGGAAATCTTTTTGCAAGCATTTCCACGCAGTTTTTTTCGTAAACCGAGTACGAAAGCACATTCCTTGCCTGCTTTGTTGCATCAAGCAGTGCCATAAGCGCACCCGGCTCGGGATTTGTTAAACCGTCGCCTATAAATTCCTTATGAACAGCCGGTGATTTTATGCTGTTTTTTTGGTGATATGCAAACTGTGTGATTATTCTATCCCCCGGATGATACCCCGAAAACATAGGCTCAAGAGGGGAAATCGTTTCAAAATCGAGAAATCCGAGAGGGTACGACAGCTGCTTCAGAAACGCCCTGATAGAGGCTTTATCAATAAATGTTTCCTCGTTAATCTGCATTTTGCATACGGGTGAGGGACTGCTTTTCATGTAATCGCCGAAAGTGATTATCCCGTTATTGTAAAGCTTAACCTTGTCCGAAAAATCAAGCCCCTTCAGAAGGAAAATGTTGTCCTTCGGAAGCTTAAAGCAGCCCTTGAAAAACTCGCAGCCGGCACAGTCGTTTTTCATTTCGGCAGGAGCGGGACGAGAAATTCGGGAAGCGGCGGCAATCCGTTCGATGTACCTTTTGAATTCAGCCTTTGATTTCGGCTTTTCTATTCTGTTTATGCGGTAGTAGGGCTTATTTGAATTTATTTCATAGTCCGGATTTACCGTTACGGCATAAACTCCAAGCACGTTATAGCCGCAGCTTTCGGCAATGGCACGCTTGTAGTTCATACGGAGAGTGTATTTTTTATACTTTATCGTATCAAAAAAATCATACAGCTCAATTCCGCAAGGCTTATACGAAACGCAGCCTACAGTTGCTTCGCCCAGATTTGAACGGAATACTTTATTTTTTTTGCCGTTTTTTATGTCCGGGAACGGAAGGGGCTTTGCGTCTTCGTAACAGCCCGTGTTTTCGATAAGCCATGCTTTTCTCGCACACCTTCCGCTCTTTATGAATTTTTGTTCGTTCAGCATTTTATTATCTCGCCGTCCTGCATAATAATCACAGCGGAAACGCCACTGTGGTTTTTACAATATTCTTTTGTTTTTTCTGCTCCCATAACGAAAAAAGCCGTTGAAAGCGCATCTGCTTCCGCACCGTTTTTTGTGATTACCGTAACTGATGCTATATCGCTTTCGGCAGGATAACCGTTTTTGGGATCAATTATGTGATGATATGTTTTGCCGTCGACCGTAAAATTACGCTGGTAGCCGCCCGATGTGACAACCGCTGATTCTCCAACCTCGACAGACTGCTCTGACTCTCCGCCAAAGGGGCTTGCTATACCGATTTTCCACAGACTGCCGTTTGGCTTTTTCCCTATAGTTCGAACATTGCCGCCGAGTGAAACAACGGCTGATTTAATGCCGTTTTCCTTTAAGATTTCACAAACTCTGTCACTTGCGTAGCCCTTTGCTATTCCGCCCAAATCAAGCATCATTTTGTCGGGAAGCAAAACATTGTTTTCGTTGACAACGATTTTTTTATACCCCGTATTTTTAAGAGCGGTTTTTATTTCATCTTCTTTCGGGACGCGGTTTTCATCTTCCGTAAATCCCCAAAGAAGCGAAACTGGGTAGAGCGTTATATCGAACGCTCCGTCGGTTTCGTCACTTATTTTATAAGCTTTTGTTATAAGATTTGCGGTTTCCGATGAAACATTCGAGGTTGTGCGGTGATTGAGTGCATATATTTCGCTTTCTTCATCCGTAACCGACAAAAGCTTTTCAAGGCGCATAATTTCCTTGTATGCGTATTCGGAAGCCTCCTTTGCGCCGTCACCGTATGCCGTAATTGTCATTACGGTATCCATTGCAAAAAATGTTTCGCTGTATTCCTCTTCGCCGCAGGATGCAAGGAAAAGGACAGTTATTATTAATAAAGTAAGGATTAAAATTTTCTTTTTCATAGCTTAAGTACACCGTAAATATTTGTTTCGGTCAAATAAAAAATTTTTCGGAAGTTTTAAACCCCCGTATTTCAGTATTATACATTATTTTTTATGCTGTGTCAATGCGAAAAAGAGCAGAATGGCTATATATATGAGATAAAATATACGATTTTGAATATTTTTGTTGACAAGGCTGTGATTTATGCTATAATTGTTTTGAGGTGATTTGCTTTGAATATAGGTGAGATTAAAATTAATTTTTTGGGTGACAGTATAACAGAGGGAAGCGGTGCAAGCGTTCCTTCCGAAAAAGGCTATGTCGGGGTGATTTCCGAGCGTTACAAGCCTGTTGCAGTAAGGAATTACGGTATCGGCGGTACAAGAATAGCTCCCCAGATAAAGGCGAGCGAAAATCCGAGATTTGATTTGGATTTTATCATGCGCGCAAAGGAAATGGAGGATGACGCCGATCTTGTGGTTGTTTTCGGAGGCACGAACGATTACGGTCACGGCGATGCTCCTTTTGGGGAATTCGGAGACGATACCGCCGAAACATTTTGCGGTTCCTGCAATGTGCTTTTTCGGTTGCTAACCGAGAAATATGTCGGTAAACAGCTTATGGTTATGACTCCACTTAAGCGTGAGGGCGGCGAAAATCCGAGGTTTGACGGGCATATTCTCCCCGATTTTGTAGAAATAATCAAAAAAACCGCGGAAAAATATGCAATTCCGGTGTTTGATTTATACAGCGTTTCGGGAATTTGCCCCGATGTTGAAATCAATAAAAATACATATACCGCAGACGGATTGCATCCTAATGATTTCGGACATTCCTACCTTGCGGACAAGGTTGTAAAATTCATTGATAGTTTATAAAAACCAAAGGGGACTGTCGCAAACAAACAAAAGCGACAGTCTCCTTTAATTTAAGCTAAGCTTTCATATATTCTGTTCATTCTCGCCCATGTGATTGCGCCGACCACGCCGTTTTCCGGAAGGCCCTGGGATGCCTGAAATTGCCTTACGGCGTTTTCCGTTTCGGCTCCGTAATATCCCGTTATTTCAGGCGGAGTAATCGAGGGATCGGTTTCGCTTATCTTGTTGAGAAAAATCTGTATCTGTCTTACGCTTTCGCCGGACATTCCTTGTTTTTGTATAATTCCCGGGTAAAGACCGGGAGAATTTACGGTTTCGATTGTTTTTATATAAAGGTCCTGAATTACCTTCCATGTTGCATTATCGACTATCCCCGTTACGGGAAGTCCGTTGTAGCTTTGAACAAGCTTTACGGCGTTTTCGGTCGGCTCGTCAAATATTCCGGTTATGTCAATGTAAGGGTAATTATCGTTAAAGTATCCTATAATCTGAAGAAAATACTGTGTGTATGAAACATACAGGCCGTCATCGCCGAGTTCGAGTTTCGGTGGATACACAAATTCCGCTTCGCTGTAGGTTATACCTTCGCTTGAAAGCTCGTTTAGATTTTTTACGCCGTTATATATGCTTTTTATTTTATACCATGTTGCTTTGCCCACAATTCCGTCAGGCGTCAGATTGAATATCTTTTGAAATTGCCTTACAGCGGCATCCGTTTCGGCACCGAAAATGCCGTCAGGCCTTGTAATTTCGGGTATTGACGGATAGTTTTGCCTTATCCTGTTTAGCTCAACCTGAATAAGTCTTACTTCATTCCCCGTTGAACCGAGCCTTATGGGTATTCCGGTATATGATTCGCTTATTTCCTGCACCGGGGCATTGAACACCAGGCTTATGTCATCTCCGTAATAATACTCAAGTATTTCAAAAGGGGTTTTTCCTTCCTCCGCCAAGGTTACAGTACCCCATTGGGAAAGACCGTCGCAGGTGGTGGTGCTTCCGTCACAATACTGAGTAAAATACGGCTCAATCGCATCGCCTTTTACCACATAATTGTTGAATATATCATCCACTATGGCTCCGATGTTTTCAAAATATTCCCGTCCCTTTGTGTATGTTTGGTCAAACGCCGTGGAGTTGGTTATGTCAAAGTCATATCCTTTCGAGCGGTAAAATTCGGTATAAATTCTGTTCAGGGTGAATGATATAATCGCATAGATATTTGCAATTATTGAGCTTTCGGGCCAGGTGGGATAAATCTCGCCCGATGCCACGTTTTTTATGTAATCGGTAAACGGTACGGTAACATTTTCCGCATATGCATCGGGACGGCCCAAGTGGACTGTTATTTCTGTCGGAACAACGGGAATGTTTGCGTCAGGCATATATCTTACCTCCGTTATAATTTTTCGTCAAAAACTTCTGCATTGCCGCCGGTGTCTGCATTCATTTTTACAGGCTGTATGGACAGTATTCCTTCAAATATGGGAACATTTTTGTTTTCGACAGACAAATATTCCTCCTTTTCCACCATAATATCGTATGATGTGTACGGAGTGGAATTCTTCGGCGTCTGCGACATGGCGGCAGACTTTGCCGGAAGCGAAATAACGGGGGTTCTGCCGTTTTCGTCCGTATAAACCGTGGAAAGAATATATTTGTCCGAAAGCGTCTTTGAAACGGTTACCTTTGCAGCCGAAATGGGAATTATGCTTCTGCCTGAGTAAACCTGGATTTGCAAATATCCTTTTGAAGGGTTATCGGAAAGATAACTTTCAAATTCTCCGGAAGTATCTGCATTTGTGCTGATAAGTCCTCTGAATATTGACTCGGAAAGCAAGCCCGGATTTTTTGAAAGTGCTTCGGTATTTTCGTTTGTCAGCTTAAAATCCAGCAAAATTTGGTCGGTGCCCGGGGAAGAATATACCGAGTATTCCGCTCCGATTGCCTTTGAAGCCTCAAATGCAACCGAATTGGTATATTTAAATGCCGAAACAGGGCCGTATGCCGTTAAGTACGGACGGCTTCCTCTGACTCTTTGTGCCGAAAGCTTTATTGTATATTCCTTATCAGATGTATTCGATATGCTTGTGCCGATAAGCTTTGAAAGCTCATCCCCGACGGCCTTCATAATGCCAAATCGCGGTGAAGCTATATGGAAATTAATGCTCAAAAAAATCACTCCCTTTTTTACATGATATGTAAGGGAGTGAAAATTGATACTTGAAAGCAAAAATAAGTGCGGCAAAATAACAGTTTTGCCGCACCTTCGTTTAATAATTATCTCTTTGAAAGAACCTCGTTTTCGTATTTTTTGATTTCGGAGAACCATGAAGCATCGGAAACTATTCCGCATTCCTTGAGGTATTCCTCCCAGACATCACCGAAGGGCAGAGTTTTAATCTCTTCCTGCATATATAAAAGCTCTGTAAATTCAGCGTTGTCCTGAAGCTTTTTCAAAAGTTCGTTCGGCGTGCAAAGCGCATTGAGGAGAGCTTTCTGCCAGCTTCTGAATCCTATTATCCATGCGGCAATTCTGTTTATGCTTGCATCGAAATAGTCAAGCGCCATATATACTCTGTCTAAGGCATCGCAGCGAACGATTTCTTTTGCGATCTCCTTTGTTTCATCGTCAAATACAATCACATGGTCGGAATCCCAGCGAATGCCTCGTGTAATATGAAGCGCAATCTCGGGGAAATAGCAAAGAAGCGCCGGAATTTTATCGGACACAACCTCTGTGGGATGATAGTGACCGTTATCCATAAGCGGCAAGCATCCGTCATGGGTTGCGGCAAATGTGAGTGCAAATTCGGAAGAACCCGATGTGTATGCTTCAACGCCGATTCCGAAAACCTTTGATTCAACGCAGGGCTTAACCTTGCTTTTGTCAAAGGGCTCGGAAAGGATTTCTTCTATTGATTTCTTATAGCGCATACGCGGTCCCAGCCTGTCGGCAGGAACATCCTTAAAGCCGTCACCCGTCCAGATATTCATAACGCAAGGTATGCCTGTTTCTTCCGCAAAATACTGTGAAATTCTGATACAAGCCTTGCCGTGCTCAATCCAGAATCTTCTTGTTTCTTCATCGGGACTTGAAAGTGTAAGACCGTCCTTAACCTTAGGGTGAGAGAAGAAGGTTGGGTTAAAGTCAATTCCCATACCTCTTTTTTTGGCGAAGTCAACCCACTTTTTGAAGTGCTTGGGTTCAAGCTTGTCACGATCCGCAAACTCGCCGTCCTCAAAAATTGCGTAGCAAGCGTGAAGATTAAGCTTTGCCTTGCCGGGACAAAGGGAAATAACCTTGTCCATATCCTCCATAAGCTCATCGGGAGTGCGTGCCTTGCCCGGATAGTTACCCGTAGTCTGAATTCCGCCGGTCAAAGGACCGTCATGGTCAAAGCCGGTTACATCATCTCCCTGCCAGCAGTGCAGAGAAACGGGAATTTCCTTAAGCTTTTTTATTGCGGCGTCGGTATCCACGCCAAGCTTCGCATAAATTTGTTTTGCCGATTCGTATCTGTTCATATGTAAACCTCCATTTATATTAACTGTTTTTTTGTTTGAAATTCTGAAATTCCTATTCCGATAAGCGTTATAAGCATACCAAAAAGTGCGGCAATACCAATGCCGGAACTGTCATAAATCGCTTGTGCCGCAAGGGTAATAAGCGGCATTATAAAAAGATACTTGCTTGTGGTTGTGGCACCGAGATTTGCAACCGAAATATTCCATGTTGAAAAACAGATTGCAGATGCAAAAATTCCCAAAAAGGAAAGGTTAATTACGGAATAAGGATTCAGCAGTGCGGAAAAATCCATATCCGAAGATTTAAAGCACATAAACGGAATCATCAGGATTACAGAATACATAAAAAGCCTTCTTGTAACCTGGAATTGCTCAAAGCCCAGCTCGGATATTTTTTTGATTACGATTGAATAAACCGCCCACAGCCATACGCTTGCAAAGATAATAATATCTCCCAAAAGCCCCGTTTCAAGGGACATTGAATCACCGAAGCAGATGAAAAACACTCCGACAACAGATATGAGCATTCCTATGATATTTTTCGCCGTAACCCTTTCGTCAAGAAATTTGTGGGCTAAAATTGCGGTAAAAATCGGTGCGATTGCCGTAATGAATGACACGCTTGCAGGATTTGTATATACAACCGAAAGATTTTCAAGATACTGGTAAAGCGAGGAGCCCGAAACGGAAGCCAACAGCAACATTCCTTCGTATTTAAGGCCCGTAAACTTAAGCGGCCTCGGACAGATAATCCAGCATACAATGTATGCCATAACATATCTGATAAACAGTATTTCGAGTGCTGTAAAGCTCTTTTCAAGGTACTTTGTGGATATAAAGGTTATACCCCATATAAAAATCGTGAAAAAAGCAAGACCGTGATTCTTTATCTTTTGGTTCATTCACATCATCCTTCTACACGATTATACCATATTTTGCTCAAAAGGTCAAGGGGTTGTGTTCTATTTGGGGACAGGCAGAAATATAATAATGTAGGAGGTGGGGAGGATTGGATATTTTGCTTCTTTTTGATTATCTTCCGAAGGTTTTGAGAAACATTGCATACCGTATGCCGAAAGAGTTCAGAGAACGGGGAGAAGAAATCAGAATAAGGGCAAACAGACCGCTGAAGGCGGTGATTGACGGGAAAAGCTTTTCGGTTGAGGAGAACGGTGCTTTTTGCGAGAGCGGAGGGTTTATTGTATCGCCCGGGCTTATAAAATCGTGCTTTGAGCAATTTACCGCTATGTCGCCCTATGCCTTTGAAAGCGAGATTGCAAACGGGTATATTACAGTTGAGGGCGGACACAGAATAGGCTTTTGCGGAACTAAGACGGGAAAGACAATGAGGGATATTTCATCTTTTAATATAAGGATTTCGAGAGAGGTTCGGGGAGTTTCCGACGAGGTTGACTTTTCGGATATAAAAAACACTCTGGTCATTTCTCCCCCCGGCGGAGGAAAGACAACATTTTTGCGTGATGCGGCAAGAAGAATATCAAACTGCGGCAAAAAGGTTTGTATAATAGACGAACGCTGTGAAATTGCGGCATCCTTCAGAGGGGTATTGCAGCACGATGTTGGCGAAAACACGGATGTTTTAAGCGGATTTTTGCTGTCCGAAGGAATAATGACGGCACTTCGCACCATGGGGCCGGATATAATCGTAACCGACGAAATAGGCGGAAAGGAAGATGAAGACGCTATATCTGCCGCGCTTAAATCCGGTGTTAAGGTTCTCGCCTCCGCACACGGGGGAAGTAAAGACGAAGTGGTTTTTCGCCTTGGGGATCTGGCAAATTCGTTTGAAAGGTTCATAATAATCGAAAAGCAGTGCGATGTAAGGAGAGTTTTGGTTGTTTAGGCTTTTGGGCGGAATAATAATTGTGTTTTCAAGCTTTATGTATTTCAGAATAAAAACAGAGGAAATAAAGATGAAAATTACGCTCGCCGACGGGCTTATATCGGGCTTTGTTGCCCTTGAGGAACAGGTTTGCGGACTGTGTCTGCCAATCGGGAGGGCTCTTTATAACGCATCATATCTTTCGGGCAGGGCAAACGCAATTTTTAGCAAGGCGGCGGATTTTGACGGTGGAGTGTTTGAAAGATTTTCACAAGCATTGCAGACGGAAAAAGAGTTTTCATGTCTTGTTTTGCCGTATGTAAGCGGAATAACTGCCGTTGAGGAGGAGGAGCGAAGATGCTCATTTTCGCTTATCAGGGCAAGGCTTGAGGAAAAGAGAAACACTCTTAAAAAAGAACTTGATCGGCTCGGAAGGCTTTACGGCGTAATCGGCATACCGCTCGGAGTGCTGATTGTTATTTTGCTTTATTGAGGTGAAACGGTTGGATATAAATTTGATTTTCAGGATAGCGGCGATAGGTATATTGGTTGCGGTGTTAAATCAGCTACTTATTCGTTCCGGAAGGGAAGAACAAGCTATGCTTACAACTCTTGCCGGGCTGATTGTGGTGCTTTCAATAATAGTTAAGGAAATAAGCACACTGTTTTCAACAATAAAAGCGGTTTTCGGACTGTGAGGTGATGTGATTTGGATATTTTCAGGCTGTCTGCAGCTGCGCTTATTACTCTTTTTTTGTGCGTGCTTCTCAGACGGTACAATCCCGAATATGCGGTGGCTTGCGGAATGATCGGATGTGTCGTAATATTTTATTTTGCGGCAGACGGCATTAAAGAAATATTCAGAGGTCTTTTTGAGCTTTTTGAGCAATGCGGTATAAAAAGCGAGTATCTTGTGCCGATAATCAAAATTACCGGGATTGCGTTTTTGGGACAGATTTGTGCCTCCTTATGTAGGGATGCCGGGGAATCCGCATTGGCGGCAAATGTTGAGCTTTGTGCGAATGTGATTATTCTGGTTTTGGGCATGCCGATTATAAAATCTCTGTTTTCGCTTATTTCGTCATTGGCAGGTCTTGTGCCGTGAAAAAGACTTTGCTTCTGATTGCTCTGATGCTTTTTGCGTGCCAGAATGTATGCGCCGAGGATTATATTCATGAACAGGAAAAGGCGGCAGGAACAGAAAAAATTACGGAGTTTTATTCTCGGCACAAAGGCGAGGCGGGTTTTGATTTCGATTTTGAAAAATTGACCGAAAGTATATATTCCGGAGATTTCAGACTGTCATTTTCGGGGGCATTGGATTATGTAGTTGAGCTTTTTACGGGAGGCTTAAAAAAGAGCGTATCGGTAATTATTATGATTATAATGATTGCAATTGTCTGTGCGTTTGCAAGTAGGCTGAGTGTGTTCGGCAGAGGCGGAGGTGCGGCGTTTTATGTATGCTTTTCGGTTATATGCGGTATGTGTGCAACGGTTTTTTGCCATGTGGTAAAACGCAGTATTTATGCGATTGAGCTTATGAGTGACTTTATAAAAGTCACTGCTCCGACGCTCACAACCCTTTGCGCCGCAAGTGGTGAAATAGGAAACGCAAGCGTTTTGTCGCCCCTTCTTTACGCTGTTTCGGCTGTTGCGATAACGGTTACAAATACATATTTAATTCCTCTTGCATACGGTGCTTTTTCGTTAAATGCCGTAGGCTCAATAGGTGACGGAGTGGATCTTAGCAGAAGCGTAAAGCTCATGAAAAGCTTTTCTAAGTGGATTATGACCTTAATTATGACGGTTTTTTCAGGTGTTTCGGTTATTTGCAGCGTTGTGGGAGGAGCAATGAATGCCCTTGCCGGAAAGACAGTCAAATTTGCGGTAGGCAGCTTTGTTCCGGTTGTGGGGAGTATGCTTGCCGACAGTATAGATATGGTTACGGTTTGCACCGGTGTGGTTAAACGAGCCGTCGGGGCAGGCGGAATGCTTACGATTATGCTCATATTTATTTCATATGCGACGGAGCTTGCGGCATCGTTTGTGATTTTTCGGTGCGCGGCGGCGTTTTCTTCGCTTTTGTGCGATGAAAAAACGGTTAACCTGCTTGACGGGACGGCAGATTGCATAAGCATAATTATTGCTATCTTCTGTATGTGTTCGTTTTTGTTTCTCATAATAATAACAATCATTATTTGTGGGGTGATGCAGTGAAGCAAATAATTATTTCAATAGTGGGTGCTATGCTCGTTTTGCAGGCGGTAAAGCTTATTTTGCCCGAGGGAACGGTTAAAAAATACGCTTCCTTTATCGTGTGCGTTACGGTTGTGCTGATTTTATCGGCTTCGGTTTTCGGGACTTCTTTTTCCTTTATTCCGGACTTTGAAATCGAAAGCGGAGAGGATTATTCCGAAGGCTTTTCGGAGGTGAGAAAAAGCCAGATTGAACGGGAGTTTTCCCGTCAGCTTGACTGCGATATGAAAAAGAGTATTCCGGAGCTTTCAAATTCCGAGCTGTCCTTCGAGTTTGACATTTCGGAGGACAATACGGGATTTGTAACGCATATGCTCATAAAATCACCGGATTCCGAAAACACATCCGTAAAAACAAGATTGAGCGAGCTTTACATGATTCCCATTGATGCGATAGAATGGAGGAGAGTATGAATATCAAAAAAATGCTTGCCGGGATTTTAGAAAAAATAAAGAATAAACAAACTGTTTTGATAATATTTATTATTGGAGTGATAATCATGCTTACAGCCGGAGCGTTTGCCCCGTCGGATAAAAAGAATACTGCGTCGCAGTGCGAGGATTATGATTACTGCCGCAGTCTTGAAAGAAATCTGACCGAGATTCTGTCCGGAATAAAAGGTGTGGGAAAAGTAAAGGTTATGATTACATCGGAACCAAGCCGAAGCCTTGAAAACACCTTTTTTGCGAGTGAAAGCAAAGGGGAGTCTACGGACATAAAAGGGGTGGTGATTGCAGCTCAAGGGGCGGGCGACCCGAAAATTTGTGAAAAAATATATTATGCCGCAAAGGCGGCGCTGAACATCGGCGGCAGCAGGATTGCGGTTATTGAATGTGAATGAGGTGACTATGGTTATTATGAAAAAAAGACAAATTTTGATTGTTGCATTGTCGCTTGTCGTCGTCATTGCGGCTTATCTTAACTGGACTTATACCGAAAACGGCGATGAATCGGTTACCGTTACGGGCGATACCGATACCAAAACTTTCGGCGAGGCAACCTTGGTGGACGGAAAGAAGGAAGAGAAAGCAGAGGAGGTTTCGACTAAGGGAACTACGTATTTTGAATCCGCAAGGCTCACAAGGGACAAGGCAAGAAGCGACGCAATTGACACGCTCCGAACCGTTGCGGAGAGCGACAGCGCATCAAACGAAGAAAAGGATTTGGCGTACACATCCATAAGGAAATCCGCAGAAAACACGGAAAAAGAGGGTAATATCGAAAATCTTCTCAAGGCTAAGGGATTTTCCGATGTGCTGGTTTACATAACTGATGACTCTGTAAGCGTAACCGTTAAAACGGAAGGGCTTACAACAGCCGATACAGCGAAAATTTTTGATATTGTTGTCGCAGAAACCGGTATTTCATCTGAAAAAATAAAAATAATAGAGATAAAATAGTTTACAAGTTGAAAATTTTGTGATATAATTACAGTAATAAATGATATACGGAGGTGTGCCCGATGAGCGAAGAAATCAAGGGTTGCATTAAAATTTCTGACGATGTCGTTGCTACCATTGCAAGTATTACAGCAAGAGAAATTGAAGGCGTTGCCGGTATGAGTACCGGTATTGCCGGAGAAATATATGAGTTTATCGGCAAGAAGGTTCCGTCAAAGGGTGTTAAGATTGAAGCCGCTGACGGTACGGTTAAGGTTGATATTTTTATCATCGTTAATTACGGAGTTAAAATCAACGAGGTTGCCGGTGAGGTTCAGTTAAAGGTAAAAACCGCAATAGAGGAAATGACAAATTTAAGCGCAGAAGCGGTGAATGTTCATGTTCAGGGGATAAAGATTGCAAAGGAAGATCCTGCTTTGGATGAAGACATTGTCGAGCCGCCGGAGGTCATTCCGGAGGATGAAGAAGTTAAAGAATAAAATCATAAACGCCCGAAATCAGCTGATTTCGGGCGTTTTGTCCGCTATTTGCCACATTCAAGGTCGGATGGCATACATCCCGGACGGTTATACGGAGTGAAGTACATGGGGTTCATGAAGTTTCCGCACATATTGCCGGGCTGCATCATATGTCCTCCGCAGTAACCGTACATGGGATAGCCGTACACCACAAAGGGAATCATGTTGCAGTTTTCATTCTGATTGTTGTTGCCGTTATTACATTTATCAGCCAAAAAATAAAACCTCCCGAATTTGTTTTTCTCAGTTATTATATGAAACAAATTCCGAAGGTGTTAATATCAATCTGTAAAATAGCACTGTGTGTATGCTTTATTCCCGTATTTACACTTTATTTCTATTCTGAAATACTTATCCGAAGGGTCAACAGAAAACTGCGTTTCGGTTAAATATTCTCTTGAGTTTTTGGAAACGGCGGTTCTTGCGCGCCTTCTTGTGCCTGTTATCAGCGTAATTTCCTTTACGGGAGAGGTTTTTATATAAACCGTTCCGTTTTCCTCAAAAAGCTCATATATTTCAGGGCCTTCCGAAGCATAGAAATGCCCGTTTTCGATTGCGTTAATCACGCTTTCATATGAAAGGTCGGGTGATGCAATCATATTAAATCCCGAAAACATATCGGCATATGGATGATTTTCCGGAAGAGCGTTGTGGCAATCGTCATTTGCAAAGCAGAGAAGCTGTTTTCCGTTCCTTAAAAACTCGTCAAAAATCCTGCCGTTGTGCTCATCGTGCCCCATGGAAGCGGTTGAAGCATTGTAAATTTCCATGCCGGTAAGTCCGTTGTAATCAAGGTAGTGCTCCTCCATAGACCACGCCGGATGATTATATACCGTAAAAAATCCGTTATCCCGAGCCTTTTCTATTATACGGTTTATACCTTCGGCGGAATACTCGGTGTCAAAATCAAAAAGCTTGGCATCGGGACGCTTCGGGTAAAGGTTTAAGTGGCACACCTTTTTGTATTTGGTTTCAAAATCACCGGACTGCAAAATCGCAATTTCGCAACCGCTCAGCATCAAAAAGCCGTCATCGGAAAGCTCGGAATAATCCCGAAGCTTAAAATGGTCGGTTATCGAAAGTATGCTGTAGCCGTGCGACTTGTACGCTTCTTTCAGCTCGGACGGAGTATATGCACCGTCGGAATTACTTGAGTGAGCATGAAGATTGGCTCTGTAAAGATTACAGCCCTCGGGCAGAAAATATCGTTTCATTGCAGTTCTTCCTTCTGTAAATATATATTGATACCGTCAAAATCCTTTGAAATAACCGCCGCGGCAGATAAAAGCTTTGCCATAAGCTTATCGTTTTCAAAAAGCATATTACGCACAAAAGCATCCGAAATTACAGATACTCCGCTATCCGAAGCTTCCGCATATGCGGTAAATTCTTTGCATCGGCAAAGCTTGCCGTCATATGTAACGGGCAGTTTTTCTTTTTCGACTACAATATATTTTGGATATTTGCTTTTAAGCACAGCCAAAGAGCCTATGCACGAGGCATAGGCGGCTTTTGCATTTTCATCATAATTCACAGCCGCAGTTCGGGCAGGCTTCGGCATCGGGAGCTACGGGGCAGCCGCATACTTCGCATTTTCTGCCGGACTTTATTATATCCCTTTTCTTTTTCATCCTGTTGATTTCGGCAAAATCCTCGGAAATCTGTTCGCAAAGCTCGCTGACCTTTTCTCCCGAGGGCTCGCCCTTTGCATAGGAATTATAGACAAGCTCGCCTATCAAAAGGAATTTATCCTCAACGGAAGCCTCCTTTTTTGAGATTTTTACGGAAAGCTTTGAGGATTCGTAAAGGTTCTCGGACGCCCTTTTAACACCTCTTGCGGTTTTGTGAACTGTGTGTTTTAAGGTTTCGTAATCCATAAATTTTCCTCCTTAAATTTTCTTTCTATCATTTCATCAATCCTGCCGATGTATTCGGTAGGCTCTTTGACATTGAATATTCTCTCAATATCGTCCGGTAGAATAATCTTTGTTGAAGCTCCGGCGCCCAGTGCAAGTATCGACTGAACCTCCTCCATAATATAGACATTATAAAGACATTCAAACCCCGGTTTTGCAAACCCCGTGTTCTCATAGCCTCCGAGAATATTTCTCTGTCTATACATATAATACGGCAAAAATCCGAATTTGTCAAGCCTTTCGGCGGCATATGAAAGCATCTGACCGACCTCTCCTCCGCTTGTAAGCTTGTAACCGTCAATATTCTGATTTATAACCGACGCCCGTTTAAGAGACATCGTATGTACGGTTATTTCTTCCGGATTGAGAGCTATGACCGTATCGACAGTGTTTTTGAAGGATTGGACGCTTTCCCCGGGAAGTCCTGCGATAATGTCGGTGTTTATGTTATTAAACCCGGCACTTCGAGCCATGCGGAATGCTTCATAAAACTGCTCCGTTGTGTGCCTTCTGCCTATTGTTTTCAAAACGGCGGGGGTAGTGCTTTGAGGGTTGAGACTTATCCTTGTAACGCCGTTTTCCTTCATGACAAAAAGCTTTTCGGGAGTGATAGTATCCGGTCTTCCCGCTTCAACGGAAAACTCCTTGATTTCTGATAAATCAAAGCTTTTGCGAAGCGACTTCAATAAAAAATCAAGCTGATTTTCAGAAAGCGTTGTGGGCGTTCCTCCGCCGATGTAAACGGTTTCAATTCTCTTTCCGTATTTTTTTACAAAATCGGAACAGTATTCTATTTCCTTTTGAAGTGCGTGAAGATACGGCTCCATAAGCTCCGCTGTTTTCTCGACTGAAAATGAAATAAACGAACAGTATGCGCATCTTGACGGACAAAAGGGTATGCCTACATAAAGGCTTATTCCGTCCTCAAACATTCCTTCCATAAGCTCAAGTTCGTGCTTTGCAATGCGCGCGGCGAGGGTACTTCTGTAATCGTCGGCACCGTAGAAGCTTAGAAATTTTTCTTTTACCGAAGCTTCGTCAAGCCCCTTTTCAAACAGCTTTCTTGCAATTTTTGCGGGACGGATTCCAGTAAGCCTTCCCCATGGTAATTTCGTGTTTTCCATATTATATCATTCCTGCAAAAGGATTGTGTTGCTTTTCATGCTCTACCGTTGTGTTTTCGCCGTGACCGGGATATAAAACCGTATCTCCCGGCAGCTCGAGTATTTTTTTGAGAGAATCAAGAATGGCTGTGAAATCTCCTCCGGGGAAATCCGACCTTCCGATGCTTTCGTAAAAAACGGTATCACCGCAAAATGCGTGCTTTCCTCCGATAAGCGTGACAGAGCCTGTTGTGTGCCCCGGCGTGTGCATAACCTTAAGACTTTCGCTGCCGAATTTTATCTCATCGCCGTCGGACAGCTCAATATCAATTTTTTTGACGGGCTTTGATGAAAAGTGGAACATTTCCGGCACATTGCAGTAAAGCTCCGTATCGTCCTTATGAAGCATGAGCTTTGCGCCGAGCTTTTCGCATACCATGTCAACTCCGCCGACATGGTCAAAATGATTGTGAGTCAAAACCACATACTTTATCTTTATATCCCCGACATTTTCCAAAATCTTTTTCGGAACATCGCCCGGGTCTATAATTACGCCTTCTTTTTCCGATGAAACAATGTAGCAATTCGTTCCTAAAGGGCCTACCGTTATTTTTTTAATTTCCATTATTCACACCTCAGATTTTCTTTGTGGATGAACGCTTGACCTCTATTGTATCCTTGATTGTTCTAAACTTCGTAATAATATTGTCAAGCTGCTGTTTGTTTGCAATCTCGATTTCAAGTTCAACAATAGCCAAGCCGTCAGGAGTTACCCTGGCATTAAAGCTTCTTGTGGAAAGGTTGTATTCGGATAAGATTCCTGCGATTGAGCTTAAAATGGAGGAGTTATCGTATGCGGTATAGATAATTCCCGCAACATAGCGTTCCTTTTTATTCGGGTTTTCGTTTGCCCAGACTGCCTCGATAAGCCTTGCAAATTCTTTTGTGTTCGACTTTGCCGCAATGATATTCGGGCAATCGGTTCTGTGCACCGAAACCCCTCTGCCGCGCGTTATATACCCGATTATATCGTCACCCGGGATAGGGTTACAGCACCTTGCAAATCTCACAAGGCAATTATCAATATCCTTAACAATTACTCCGTTTGACGGTGAGCTTTTGGTAGAGTGCGTCAAAACAGAGTCTATGTCAACTTTCTCAACCGTTTCGGGGAACATTTTATGATACTGGTCTTTGATTTTTGCTATAACTCTTGAAAGCGTAATGCCGCCGTAGCCTATGCTTGCATACAAATCCTCAAGTGATTTATAGCTGTATTTTTTCAAAATACCGTCGATAATCTCGTGAGAAAGTGCTTTTTCGTAATCAAGCTCAGCCTTTCTCAGCTCTTTGTCGAGAGCTTCCTTTCCTCTCTGAACGTTTTCCTCTCGATTTTGCTTTTTAAACCATTGATTTATCTTGTTTCGAGCCTGAGAGGTTTTTGCGATTTTAAGCCAGTCACGGCTCGGCCCTGTGCTTGCCGATGAGGTTATAATATCGACAATATCACCGTTTTGAAGCTTATATTCCAAGGGAACTATTTTGCCGTTGATTTTTGCGCCCAGCATTTTTGAACCGATTGCCGAGTGAATTGCAAAAGCAAAGTCAATGGGCGTTGACCCCGACGGGAGATTGATTACATCGCCTTTCGGCGTGAATACAAACACTTCATCCGAAAACAGGTCGATTTTTAGTGACTGCATAAAATCTTCGGCATCAACCATATCCTTCTGGATTTCCATAAGCTGACGAATCCAACCCATTTTTTCGTCAAAATCCGATATTGCCGACTTGCCTTCCTTGTATTTCCAGTGTGCGGCAACACCGTATTCGGAGGTTCTGTGCATTTCCCATGTTCTTATCTGAATTTCAAAGGGCTGACCGTTATTTCCGATAACCGTCGAATGAAGCGACTGATACATATTCGGCTTCGGCATTGCAATGTAGTCTTTGAATCTGCCGGGCATGGGCTTATATAAATCATGCACTATTCCGAGAACATTGTAGCAGTCTGCGACTGTATCCACTATAACCCTTACGGCAAACAGGTCATATATTTCGTCAAGGGTTTTGTTCTGCGAATACATCTTTTTATAAATGCTGTAAAAATGCTTAACTCTGCCCTCTATATAGAAATTCAAATTCGATTCTTTTATTTTGTCACTGAGGGTTTTTTTGATTTCCTCAACATATTCCTCACGTTCAGCACGCTTTTGGCTTATTTTTGAAACAAGGTCATTATAAGCAACCGGGTCAAGATAACGAAGGGATAAATCCTCAAGTTCCCACTTGATTTTTGAGATACCGAGACGGTGCGCCAAAGGAGCATATATTTCCATTGTTTCCAGCGACTTCTGACGCTGCTTTTCGGCAGGCTGATATTTCAATGTTCTCATATTGTGCAGACGGTCCGCAAGCTTTATGAGGATAACACGGATGTCCTTTGCCATCGCCATGAACATTTTCCTGAGGTTTTCAACCTGCTGTTCTTCCTTTGACGAATAGGGTATTTTACCGAGCTTTGTTACGCCGTCCACGAGCTCTGCAACGGAATTTCCGAACTGTTCGGTCAGCTCCTCCGTGGTAACGCTTGTGTCCTCCACAACATCGTGAAGAAGCGCCGCAATAATCGTATCGTTGTCCATTTCCATTTCGGCTAAGATTTGCGCAACCGAAAGGGGATGAATTATATACGGTTCTCCGGAGAGCCTTTTTTGCTGATCGTGTGCTTTGCTTGCAAATTCAAAAGCTTTGTCAATAGCTCCGAGATCCGCTTGCGAATTATAGCTCTTAATTTGTTCTTTAATTTTTTCGATTGTGAGTACATCTGAGTTTTCCATTAATACCGCCTCTGACTTTTAGTTGTTAATTATTATGTCTTTTATGATAAAATTGTAGTCTCCGTTGTAATCGTTAATTTTCAAATTGAACGCAATATCAATACAGTCGCCGGGCTTTATGCTCATATTTCCCATGTTAAATGCTATGCAAAAAAAGTATATCCCCATGCATTCGCATTTAAGTCTTAAATGCTTTCCGTCACGGGTTATGTCAGCCTTATCGACCGTTAAATTTCTCATCGAAAAAACGGGGCAGGGATTTCCTTCACCGAAGGGCTCAAAAAACGAAAGCTTTTTTGCAAGCTCTAAGGTTATTTCCGAGGGCTCGGCTTCGTAGTCTATTTCAAGCGTCGGTATAAGCTCATCGTCCGAAACCATAACATTTGCAACCTCGTTTACGGCTTGACGGAGCGGAATAATATTTTCTTCCTTTATCGTAAGCCCTGCCGCCATGCTGTGACCGCCGAAACGCTCGGTAAGCTGTGCGCAGTTTTCCAAAACCGTGAAAATATTAAGTGCCGGAACACTCCTTGCTGAGCCGTGGGCAATTCCGTTTTCGTCAATACTCATAAGTATCACAGGCTTTCCGAACCTTTCCAGAAGCCTTGATGCAACTATTCCGAGTACCCCTGTATGCCAGCCCTTTTCGGCAACAACCAATACCTTGTCGTCTGAAAAATTTTCCGAAGCCTCGATAATCGAGACAGCACTTTCAAATATTTTGTTTTCCACCGTTTTTCTTTCATTGTTTATATCGCAAAGGTGTTTTGCAAGCTCGTCAGCCTCAGCTTCGGATTTTGTGTTCAGTAGCTTCAGGGCGTAGGATGCTTTTCCCATTCGTCCCGCCGCATTTATCCTCGGGCTTATTCCGAAACCTATTGCCGTTTCGTCAATTTCCCGCTCCGAATACCCCGCATATCCAATCAGTGCCGCAAGTCCGGGATTTTTGGTTTTTTTGAAATATTTAAGTCCGTATTTAACATAAAAACGGTTTTCTCCGTAAAGGGGAACAATGTCCGAAACCGTTCCGAGACACACAAGGTCAATGTATCTGGAAACGATTTCCTTAAGCTCGTACTTTTGTGACAAAAGAGCGCACGCAAGCTTAAACGCCACTCCTACGCCGGCAAGGTTTTTGCATGGCGAAGCGTCATCCAACTTCGGGTTGACAACAGCTTGTGCGTCAGGAATGATTTCAAGAGGCTCATGGTGGTCGGTTATTACAAAATCAATGCCTTTTTCATTTCCGTATTCAACCTCCGAAACTGCCGTTATTCCCGTATCTACGGTAATAATAAGCGTAGTTCCGCTGTCATATATCTTTTCCGTTGCATCTCTGTTTAATCCGTAGCCTTCTTTTAACCTGTCGGGAATATAAATATCCGCATTTATTCCTATTTCGGACAAAGCGTTACAAATCAGCGTTGATGCGGTAATTCCGTCTACATCGTAGTCGCCGTACACGGTAACCTTTTCTTTTCTTTCAGCCGCCCTTTTAATTCTGTTAACAGCCGCGACCATGCCCGGAATTTCAAACGGGTCACAAAGCGAATCAATTCCTGTATATACAAATTGTCTTATTTTTTCATAGCTGTCTATTCCACGGTTGAGAAGAAGATATGCAAAAATTCTGCCTATCTTGTTTTCTTCTGCGAACCTAACCGCACGGCTCTCGCTTGTATCTTTATATATCCATTTTTTCATATGGTATGAACCTTCCGATTTGATATAATATATAATTATATCATATAATTATACTTTTTTCAAGTTTTTTGTTATATCATACTTGCATTATCGGAAAATTTATGATATAATGTAAATTAGATTATATTGCGTATTATGTATTAAAGGAGTTACAAAAGTATGGATAAGCAGAAATTTGTTAAAGATCTCGTGTCAAAAATGACCGTTGAGCAAAAGGTAGGTCAGTGCTTTGTTATAGGTTATGTTGGCTCTATCGTTACGCCCGAGATTATCAGAAGAATTAAAAAGTACAATCCGGCAGGTATCAGAGCAGGTCTTATGTGGAGAATAAGAACCGTTAAGCATGACCCCAACGGTACAAACACGGATTATGCGAGCAGAATGTTAAGACCGTTTAAGGGGACAATAAAGGATTTCCTTCCGGATATCCCCGTTCCTCATTTCACCAACGAGGAATTCTGCGAATACATTAATACATTGAAGCAGGCAGCTCTTGACAGAGAGCTCGGAATTCCGCTTCACTTTACTTTTGACTTTGAAGGCGATGTTTCTGCGGATTACTACAGAGGCGGAATTAAGTTTTTCCCGAGCTGCATGGGTATTGCTCACAGCGGAGATCCGAAAATGGCTCACGATGTTGCATGGGCTGTCGGCCGTCAGCTTGCTCCTTTGGGCATTTCGTGGATTCATTCTCCCGTGCTTGATGTAAACACAAATCCTCTCAACCCCGAAATAGGTGCAAGAAGCTACGCCGAAACACCCGAAGAGGTTATAGAATATGCCGTTGAAGCACTTAAGGGCTTCAAAGAGGCAGGAATTATCGCAACAGGTAAGCACTTCCCGGGAAGAGGTCCTTCCGCTACCGACGCACATCACGGTCTTCCGGTAATAGACGAGCCCGAGAGCGTATTAAGAGAACACTTAAAGCCATTTAAGGCTATGATTGATGCAGGTCTTCCTGCTATAATGACAGCGCATACAGCTTATCCGGAATTTGACGATTCCGGACTTCCGGCTACACTTTCAAAGCCTATCATTACGGATATTCTCAAAGGCGAGCTCGGCTTCAAGGGCGTTGTTACAACAGATGAAATCACGATGGGCGGCATTATCTCCAAGTTTGAGGTTAAGGATGCCTGCACCATGGCTATCAACGCAGGATGCGACCTTGTTCTTCTCCGTGACGAGGGCGGTCTTATCGACGATGTTATTCCGGGTGTTGTTGAAGCGGTTAAGAGCGGAGTTATTCCCATGGAGAGAATTGATGACGCTGTTACAAGAACCCTTTCCGTTAAGTATGATTACGGTTTCTTCGATAAGCCTCAGATTCTCGATACAAGCAAGGCTTCCGAGGGTATTGATGACCCGAAGGTTGCGCAAATCGCAAAGCTTTCCGCAAAACGCGCAATCAATGTTATCCGTGACAGAAACAATGTTCTTCCTGTTTCAAAGGATAAAAAGCTGTTGCTTGTTTACCAGGTAAATCCGCTTCATGAAAGAGTTAACACTCAGGAAATGAACCCGGCTACTCCTTGGCTTGAAATGCTTAAGAAGTCCGATAATGTTTACTGTGTTGAAACAACAATGAAGTATAGCGATAACGACCGTCAGCGTGTTTATGAAAGACTTGAAGAGGCAGATGTCATTGCTATCACAAACTACTTTGACAGAAGAAGTCCCGAAAGCGGCAACTCGTTTGTTAAGGAGCTTCATGAAAAGACAGATAAGCCCATTATCGTTATCACAAATTCTCCGTATCCCTTCACCGTTCAGGATGAATACAATACGGTTATCTGCGATTACAGTTCTTCTTTGGAGAGCAGCAGAGAGGTTGCAAACACAGTTTTCGGAGAATAATCAAGGAGCGCCTTCGGGCGCTCTTTTGAGAATATGAATGGAGAATTAAATATGGTCGAACTCAGTAATTTCAAGCCCGAAAAGCAGTTTTTTATCGGGATAGATTCTGACGGTACTGCTTTTGACAGTATGACAATTAAGCATACGGATTCCTTTATACCTATGATTTTCAAAATCTGGGGTATGGAGGACAAAAAAGAGGAAATCTGCGAGCTGGAGGAGTTTATTAACCTGTATTCCAAGCTTCGCGGTATTAACAGATTTCCCGGACTTTTGCTTCTTTTCAAGGAGCTTAAGAAAAGAGGAATTTTCAATCGGGATCTTTCTGCATTTGAAGAATTTTGCGATTCCGGGGTTAAGATGTCAAACGCCTCGTTGACCGAGTTTATAAAGACTCACGATGATAAGCTATTAAAAGAGGTTCTTGACTGGAGCCGCGGCTCGGACGAGCTTTTTTCAAAGGGAACCGAAAGCTTAAGACCTTTCCCTTCCGTTGCAAAGGCTCTTGAAAAGGCATCGGAATTTGCGGACATTGTTATAGTTTCCTCCGCTTCGGCAGAAGGGCTTAAGACTGACTGGGAACGGGGCGGAATACTGAAATATGTTACTTGTCTTTGCGGTCAGGAGGCAGGAAGCAAAAAGGAACAGCTTAAAGCTTCGGCTCTGGGTAACTACGATTCCGACAAAATTTTGATGCTCGGCGATGCGCTTGGCGATATGGATGCCGCAAAGGCGGTGGGTGCTCACTTCTATCCGATTATCCCCAAGTGTGAAAACGAATGCTGGGACAGGCTTATTTCGGAAGGTCTTGAAAAATTCAAAAACGGAAGCTTTTCGGGGGATTACGAGCAATCCTTAATTGAAAAATTTGATGCCGGTCTTCCCGAATATAATTTATAATATCGGCAGATAATCATAATTAACTGATAATGCTATGCCGGCTTAAGTCGGCGGAACGGAGGTTTTATGGCAGTAAGACTAAATGAGGACAAAAATGTTGTTAAAACCGTAAGGGAAGGTCTTAAAAGAACGGGCGGTTATTGCCCTTGCCGCATACAGAGAACAGAGGATTTTAAGTGTATGTGTAAGGAATTCAAAGAGCAGATTGCCGATCCTGATTTTGAAGGATATTGCCATTGTATGCTCTATTATAAATCTAAGGAGGAATAAAATATGAACGAAGTTGTAATTAATGAGGAAAACTTTGAGCAAGAGGTGCTTAAATCGGACATTCCCGTTTTGGTGGATTTCTGGGCTGAATGGTGCGGTCCGTGCAGAATGCTTGCGCCGATTATAGCCGAGCTTTCAGACGAGCTTTCCGGAACCGTTAAGGTGAGCAAAATCAATGTTGATGATGCTCAGGGGCTTGTAATGAAGTACGGTGTTGCGAGCATTCCTACGGTTATTCTTTTTGAAAACGGGGAAGCGGTAAAGGCTTCGACAGGGTACAAGAGCAAGGAAGAACTCAAAGAAGCGTTGGGGCTTTAATTGACTACCACACAAAAAGCGGTGCGGCAAAACAAAAATTTTGCCGCACCGCTTTTTTAGTATTTTCTTTTAATCTTATTGGAAGTTGTTTTTTCAAATTCCGTATCGCGAAGCTTAATAGTATTTATCCGCTTGTAAACAGGCAGTTCTTTTGTTGCTTCGTCAATATCACTTCTTAAAGTGTCAAGAGGATTTTCGGGAATCATTTCGGGGTCAATGTAAATTTCGGCACAAAGAGCGGTTTCAATTCCGTTTTCGTCCTTTTCTCCGCTGACGATTACTTCCTTAACATAGGGTATTGCCTGAATGTAGTTTTCAAGCTCCTCGGGGAATACATTTTTACCGTTATCGAGCACGATAAGGTTTTTCTTTCTTCCCGTAATCATGAGCAAGCCGTTTTCGTTCATTTTTCCGTAATCTCCGGTTTTGAACCATCCGTCCTCCAAAACCTCTGCGGTTACTTCGGGCATTTTGTAATATCCCATCATAACCGTATCGCCCTTAACGCAGATTTCGCCGTCGCCTTCGCTCGTTTTGTTTATAAACTTTATTTCACAGCAAGGCAGAACCACGCCCACCGTTGAACAATCGTTAATTTCTTCTCTGTTTGCCGATACAAGCGGAGAACACTCGGTTATGCCGTACCCGTTTATCAGGTTTATTCCGATGCTGTCAAAAAAATCTCCGAGCTCCGCTCTTACGGGAGCGCCGCCGCAAACGATTTTAATAAGATTTCCGCCGAAGCTTTCGTGAATGGACGAAAAGAGCTTTCTTCTTTTATCTATACCGATTTTGCGCAGAGCGTTGCTTAGTGCGATTAAAAGCTTAAGCCCTTTTTCCTTGCCCTGTTTTTTTGCCGTTTGCCAAATCTTTTTGTGAAAAAGCTCAACAAAGGCAGGAACAAGGTAAATGTAATCGGGTTTAAAAACCTGAAGGTTTTTGAGAACCTGGGTAAGCTGACTGTTAATGCATATGGTAGCACGCCTGTGCAGACCTACCAATATCCCCGCAACCGCCTCATATGTGTGGTGATAGGGAAGTACCGAAAGGCATTTTGTATGAACATCCGATACGGTCGGTCCATATGAAACAATTGACGCAAGGTTATGCTCGGAAAGCATTACACCCTTTGACATTCCCGTTGTACCCGATGTGTAAACGAGCATTTTAAGGGCGTATTCATCGCTTCCTGCTCCGTCAAAGGATTTATCGCCGGAATTTCTTAATTCCTCGCCCCGTTTGACAAGCTTTGAGTATGATATAAAATCTCCGTCATCCTCGTCTTCGTCAAAGCACACGAATTTCTTAATAAACGGAATTTTCTCACGGTTTTCCCTGAAAATTTTCTCATATTTTGCGGAGCAGAATACAATTTCGCTGTCACTGTGCTGCAAAACATTGAAAATATCGTTTTCGGGGAGCTCTTTATCAACAGGCACGATAACCCCCGATGATTGCAAAACGGTGAGGTACACGCAAATCCAGGGATAGCTGTTCTCGCCTATTACCGCAATGTGGCTTTCCCCAAAACCCAAATCAATAAGAGCAGTTCCCAGGTAATATGTTGTATCTGTGAATTCGGAATAGGTGTGGGAAACAATATCATTTCCGCTTTTGTACATTATTGCGGTTTTGTCACCCGACTCCGCCGAGGCAAGAGCGAGCATTTCCCTCATGGATTTAACCTTTGGAATATCGTAAAGCTTAATATCCTTTACTGATTTCATTTTTTAACACCTCAAAATTGAAAATATATGAACGGGCTTCCGCCTGTGTACATACCTACGCAACAAGCGTAAGTATATCATAAAGTACAGAAAAAGTCAAACTTTATTTGGATAATCGTCAAAGGTTTCAAAGTAATCCCCGAAATTAATTCCGGCGATGTATTTATCCTTGTACGAACTGCGTATTGAATTTCTGCCTTCTATAAGGGGTTCTGAGGAAATTCCGTAATGAATCGAAAGAGCTGCCTCAATGTATGCCGAAAGGTGGTCGGAGCCGCGAATAATTTCACCGTCTATCGGCTTATATTCGTCACGGTTAAATCTTTCGTTTATGGAAACGCTGTCGGAGAACACGATTTTTCCTTCGTCTATGTACTTGCTTTTAAACTCGTCACGCATAAAGTAGAGAATTTCCTTGTGCCATTCTTCGGGAAGAAGGGGGAGAATACTTTTTGAAATTGCGTTATCCTCCATTTCCTTTATGATGTCATCAAGCCCCGCAACGGAGTTTTTGACGGGGGATACGATGTCCCGTGTCAGCACCTCGGGCAAATCGTGAAACAGACCGCCGAAAAAGTTGTTGCAAAGCCTTTCTTTGCAGGCGTTTATGCTGAGGGAAAACATATATGAAAGAATTGCAACTATCAGCATATGCCCCATAACCGAGGTTTCCATTGCCCTTGTGCACCTTGCCCAGCGCTGTTGAAGCCTTAATTGCCCAACAAGATTAGTGAAGTTTTTCAGCTTATAGTTCCCGTAATACTTTTGTATTGCGGAAAGATCAAAAAATGCCGCTATTTCGGATTCAATCTGGGATTTTGTTTCTTCAATGCCGTAAAGCGAGGACGACATTCTATAAACAATATCAAATTCCCATGATGTAGCAAGATAATGAGCCGCGTTTATAAGCCGTTTTTCGTGGGATGCATAATTTTCGTCCAAAAGGTATTTTTCAAATCTTACAAAAAATCCGTTTTCAACATCCTCGAAAGCACATTTTAACTGATCGAGAACCCACCTGTTGATTTGCTTGCCCTTTTCATCCATCATCTTATGGAATACGGGAGGCTTGATGTCCGTAAGAATTACTCTGTGAAGATATTCAAAAATGCAGCCTTCTATAAGCTTTTGAGGGTCTGCCGTATCGTCGAGCTTATGAAGAACATACATGAAAAATGCTTTGTGCGCCTGCTTGTCAAGCTCCGTAAAGCCTTTGTGAGGTCTGAAATGTTCGTTCCACCTCTGAATGCTCGCACCCTGATGAAGCAATAAAAAGAATTGCTTGTTAAGCAAAGGAATCACCCCTTAAAACGAGTTATTTTAAGTATATTATACCATGTTTGAGAGAAAAATCAATAGAATCATCAAAAAAAGCTTTATTTCCCGAATTTAGGGGTTTACTTTTTTGTAATTTTAGTGTATTATGTTATTGAATTTAGTATTCGGAGGACGCTGGATATGGACGTAATAAAAAAGTCGTGGGAGTATTTCAGGCCCTATAAGAAAACGGTTTTTATGTGTTATTTCATGAGCATTATCGTTGTAGTGCTTAACATGATAAATCCTAAAATCACCGGATATATTTTTGACAATGTTTTTTCGGAAAGCTCAACAGGAGCTTCTCTTCAATATATTTTATTGCTGTTTGGCGTCATGCTCGGCGTTACGGTTGTAAAGCACATAATAAATTATTCCAAAGCCCGTATTTTGGAGCGTAAGTCAATGGCTGTCATCAACGCTCTGCGCGGTGACTGCATGGATAAGTTCTTCAGAATGTCGTTTGAAACCTTCAACAAGGCTAAAACGGGTAATGTTATGACAACGCTTGCGGATGATGCCGAAAATGTCAAGAACATCTTTTCTTCAATTATCCCCGTAATTTTTGAATCTGTTTTTTCCTTTGTTGCGGCGAGTGTAATTCTGTTCTATATGAACTGGGTTTTGGCTCTTGCTTGTTATATTGTGCTTCCCTTTATTTATATGGCTGTGAGAAAGTATTCCATTCAGTCGCGTCCGGTATTTATTAATATGCGTGAGCAGACTGCAAGGCTTTCAACCGTTGCACAGGAGAATATTAACGGTGTAAGGCAGGTTAGAGCCTTTGCGAGAGAAGAATACGAAATAAAGAAAATGGACAGGGTTAATGAGGATTTCAGGCAGTCCCGTCTTGACTATGTTCCCGTATGGTCAAAAAACTACTGGAAAATGTTCATGCTTACCAATCTTACATACATAATTACGGTGGGATTCGGCGGCATACTGGTTTGCTACGAAAAGCTGACTTTGGGTGAAATGGTTGCGTTTACGGGATATATTACATATCTTATGAATCCTTTGAACCTTGTTCCGACATATGTGACAAACTTCCTTACCGCACTTATTTCGGGACAAAAAATCCTTGATTTGCTTAATAAAAAGCCCTCTATCGAAAATTGCGAGGATAAAAAGGAACCCGAAAAGTGGGATCTTGACTTTAATAATGTTTCGCTTTCGTATGACGGGAATGTGGCACTTGAAAATATTAATCTTCACATAAAGCACGGAATGAAGGTCGGTATCGTCGGTGCGACCGGAAGCGGTAAATCAAGCTTTATAAACCTTATTCCGAGGTTCTACGACCCTGTTTCGGGAAGCGTCACATTGGGAGGAATTGATCTTCGTGAGATTGACCTTCAAAAGCTCCGTGACGGTATTTCCCTTGTTATGCAGGATGTTTTCCTGTTTTCAAATACGATAAAGTCAAACATCGCTTACTGTGTTGACGGGAACGCAACCGATGAAGAGGTGGAGGCTGCCGCAAAGCTTGCCTGTGCGGATGATTTCATTTCCGAGATGCCCGATTCTTACGATACTATTGTGGGCGAACGGGGCGTCGGACTTTCCGGCGGTCAGAAACAGAGAATTTCAATGGCGAGGGCATTTATGAAGCCCTGCAAAATCCTTATTCTTGACGATTCCACCAGTGCTCTTGACAACGAAACCGAACGGGAAATTCTTAATAATATTGATAGCATGGGCGGCAAAAAGACGGTTATAGTAATTGCAAGCCGAATTTCTTCGGTTAAGTCCTCGGACATTATTCTGTTTATGGATAAAGGCCGTATAGCAGAGCAGGGCACTCACGATGAACTGATGGCGCTCAACGGTAAGTATGCCGATGTTTATCGCCGTCAGTACAGCGAGTAAGGAGGGGTTTTATATGGCTAAGAGAAACACTTATTTTGAAGATGAAGTCATAAAACACCGCCTTGATGCAGGTCAGCTCAAAAAGCTGTTTTCCTATGCCGGAAGGTACAAATGGAAGCTTACAATGGGGCTTATCGTTATGTTTGCCGCATCCATAAGCTCGCTTATAGGACCTCTTATCTCTAAAAATATATTGGATGAATTAATACCGAATAAAGAAATTAAGATGATTCTTATTTTCTCCGTCTTATACCTTTTAACGATTGCCGTTCAGGTAGGGTTTACGGTAATTAAGGCTTATCTTATAAACGATGTCGGGCAGAGCGTTATTTACGATTTGAGAAAAGACCTCTTTGACCATATGCAGGAGCTTTCGTTCAAGTTCTTCGATGACAGACCGACTGGTAAAATTCTTACAAGGCTTACATCGTACATAAACGCCCTCGGTAACATAATGAGTGAGGGTATCGTTTGTATGTTCAGCGATATTGTAACATTGGTCGGAATTGTGTTTTTTATGTTCTCGATTGATGCTTCCTTGACTTGGGTGAGCATGGCAACCTGCATACCGATTTTCATTCTGGCGATTGTGTTCAAAAAGCTCATTCATGTTCGTATGCAGAAAATGACCAAAAAGACTTCAAACCGAGGTGCCATGATTCACGAAAATATTATGGGTGTCAAGATTATTCAGGCGTTTACGAGAGAAAAATCCACAAACAAAAATTATGCGAGAATAAATCAGGAGGTAACGGACTCGTATCTCGATGTTTACAAATTCACCCAGGGCTTCGGACCTTGTATTGATATTACAAGCGTTTTGGGCACTGTTGCGACCTATTTTGTCGGATGGATTCTCCTCGGAAAAGGCGCAATATCTCTCGGTGTAATTTTTGCATTCTCGCAGTATATTTCAAAGTTCTGGACGCCGATTAACAATATGACAACCATTTATAATCAGGTTGTAAGCGCTCTTGCCAATGTCGAAAGCGTTTTTGATATGATGGACGAACCCGTGGAAATAAAGGATATTCCCGGTGCTGTCGAGCTTCCGCCCATTAAGGGAGAGGTAGAATACAGAAATGTTTCGTTTGGTTATGAAGAAGGCGTAAATGTCCTGGAAAATGTAAGCTTCAAAGCATCTCCCGGAGAAACAATAGCGTTTGTTGGGCCTACGGGAGCCGGAAAAACCACTACGGTTAATCTTCTTTCGAGGTTCTATGACCTTACTTCGGGTCAGATTTTTATTGACGGAACGGACATTCATTCGGTCACATTAAAATCGCTTCGTACGCAGATGGGTATTATGATGCAGGATTCCTTTATTTTTGAAGGAACGGTGCTTGAAAATATTCGTTACGGAAGGCTTGACGCAACGGATGAGGAGTGCATGGAGGCTGCAAAAGCTATTTATGCAGACGACTTCATAAGCCGCCTGCCGTATGGATACCACACGATTATTTCGGAGCGGGGAAGTGAGCTTTCCGCAGGTGAAAGACAGCTACTTTCCTTTGCGAGGGTTGTTGTGTCCGACCCGAGAATTCTTATCTTGGATGAGGCAACAAGCTCCATTGACACAAAGACGGAAGTACTTATCAAAAAGGCTCTCGATAAGCTTCTTGCCGGAAGAACATCGTTTGTTATAGCGCACAGGCTTTCCACAATTCAGAAGGCGGATAAGATTATGTGCATCGCAAACGGCGGTATTGAAGAAGAAGGAAATCATGAGGAGCTCATGAAAAAACAGGGTATGTATTACAACCTTGTTATGGCACAGAAAAAATAAATTAAAAAATTTTTTAATAACTATTGCATTTTTCTGCAAATTGTGATACTATATGAGAATAGACGACATTTGCAGGAGAATGAGCGGATAAAAACACGCTCTGCCGACGGAATAACACTTTCAGGCAAAAGGACTGCAAATTGATAGCGCTCCGGAGAAGCTCTCATCGGGTGCCGAAGGTGCAAGGCGTGTTTTTTTACGCTTAATCTCTCAGGCAAAAGGACGGAGTTTGTTGCAGAATTTTTATGCAATTTTTCGGAGAGCTAACATTGCGTTTAGCTCTATTTTTTATTTTACGGAGGAATTTTTATGGACAAGTTTTTTGAAAGTCTGGCAGGCATCAATGATGTGATAAACAGCCAGGTATGGAGTAAGGGTCTTTACCTTCTGCTCGCAACGGGACTGCTTATGACAATTCTCAGCAAAGTATTTCAGGTAACTCACCTGAGGCACTGGGTGAAGGAAACTATCGGAAGTCTGTTTAAAAAAAATGTTTCCGGTCACACCAAAGGTAAATCCATTTCGCAGTTCCAGGCACTTTGTACGGCACTTGCCGCAACAATAGGCGTAGGTAATATTGCAGGTGTGGCGGCAGCTATCGCAGCAGGCGGACCGGGTGCGGTATTCTGGATGTGGATTGCGGCATTTTTGGGTATGATGACAAACTATTCCGAAAATGTGTTGGGTATATATTATCGCCGCAAAAATCCCGAAGGTGAATGGTCCGGCGGTGCAATGTATTATCTTCAGGACGGTCTCGGTTCAAAACGGGGATGCAAGGGAATAGGTAAGTTCCTTGCGGTTATTTTCTCGATTTTCTGTATACTTGCTTCTTTCGGTATCGGAAACATGGGACAGATCAATAAAATAGTTGTGAACTTTACTTCTGCGTTTAATATACCGGCTCTTAGCTCTAAAGTGCTCTATGATGATATTACGATGTATCATCTTGTAATAGGTTTTGTACTGCTTGCTCTGGCTGCACTCATAATCCTCGGCGGACTGAAGCGTATTGCAAATTTTGCCGAAAAAGTTGTGCCCTTTATGGTTGTTACATTTATTATCGGAAGCATTGTAATAATCTTAAAAAATGCAAATATGATTCTTCCGGCTTTGAAACAGATATTTGTAATGGCATTTTCACCGAACGCCGCATGGGGCGGTGCAACAGGTGTTACTATTAGCATGGTCATCACTCAGGGCTGCAAACGAGGCGTATTCTCAAACGAGGCAGGTCTTGGTTCATCCGTAATGGTTCATTCGTCCTCAAATGTAAAAGAACCGGTTCGCCAGGGTATGTGGGGTATATTTGAAGTTTTTTCGGATACCATGGTTGTATGTACAATGACCGCTCTTGTTATCCTCACTTCAGGCGTAATAGACCTCAATACCGGTGTTATCGCATCGGGAATATCGGGTGATGCTACGCTCGTTGCAAAAGCGTTCCATACTGTATTTGGCGGATGGGGCGAGAAGTTTGTATCAATAGCAATCCTTCTTTTTGCATTTACCACCGTGCTTGGTTGGTCGCACTACGGTTCAGTAGCTGTCGAGTACCTCGGCGGAAAAACAGCCGTTAGAATTTACAAAGTTATATTTGTACTGATGATAATTTCCGGAGCTCTTATGACATCTTCTCTTGCATGGGATATTTCGGATACATTCAACGGACTTATGATGATTCCTAACCTTATTGGTGTTATCTGCCTTTCGGGACTTGTAATGAAAATTACGAAAAACTATGTTGACAGAAAATTACATAATAAGGACATAGAGCCGATGCTTTCTTATTTCCCTGATGTTCAAAAGGAAGCAGAAGCGGATTTGGAAAAATAATTCATAGCATATTCAGGTTACGGTTTTAGGATAATAAAAAGTGCTCGGGGCATGAAGCTCCGAGCGCTTTTTGTAGTAGTTCAATGTGTTAAACAACCGACAGAGAACGGTTAATCTCCTGCCCGTTCTCTGTTTTTTTTGTATTCCCCGGGAAGATGTCCCGTTACGCTTTTGAATGTTCTTGTAAAATATGACAGATTGTCATATCCTGTTGCTGTTGCGGCTTCGCTCACGGTACATTTTTTTGTCGCAAGCATTCTTTCGGCGGCTCTGCATCTTATGGTATTAATATACTGTATAACCGAGTAACCCGTAACCTTTTTGAATTCGTGGCAGAAATAGTATTTGCTGAGTGTTGCGTGGGATGAAATTTCATCAACCGTCATAAATCTATTGAAATTGGAATTTATGTACATTATTGCTTTTTTAATATTATCGTCCCGATCATCGTTTTCTGCTCTTTCTCGGCTGTAATTTCTGCAAAGGTACACCATAAGTTCGAGTATAGCTGCTTTGGTTCCTGCTTCGTGAAAGCTTTTTTCTCCTTTTATTTCGGATAAAAGTTTGTCGTATTTTGCTTTCAGAATTTTATCGTCTATTCCTGTTTCAAAATCAAGTCTTCGTACATCCATTCCGTTTTCAAAGCAGAAGCTGCTGTCGATTATCAGACACTCATAAAACGGTATCGTGCGAGATTCGAGAGTGTGCGGAACATCTGAGCCAATTATTGCAAATTCTCCCGCATTTACGGTAAATTCATTTCTGTCGCACACTAAATTGCAAGTCTCATGGAAATACAAAATTTCAACATTTTCGTGCCAATGGGAATGAAATCCGGCTTCGAGTGGATGAAAAATATAGGGCTTTTTCTGTTTAATATCGTGGGCTTCATAAAATACTTGCATGAAAAAAACCTCCAAAAAAGCAATATTGTGTCAAATAAAAGCAAAATAACATATTGCTTTTCATATATAAATATTATACAATAAAAACATAAAAAAAGCAAGTATGGAGGTAAAAAAATGTATAAATTCCCTATTGGCGTAATCGTTGAGTCTTTCAGATGCGATACCCGTGAGGCTATTAAAAAGGCTGCTGCTTTGGGAGTTGACGGCTTGCAGCTGTATTGTACAAAGGGTGAAAACGCTCCCGAAAATCTTTTGGGTGCAAAGGGACGCGATCTTCTTTCTTTTGTGAAGGATAACGGTCTTAAGTTTTCCGCTCTTTGTGGAGACTTGGGAAAGGGCTTTGGAAACAAGGAGCTTAATCCGGAATTGATCGAGAAATCAAAAAGAATTCTTGACCTTGCAAAAGAGCTTGAAACAGATATTGTTACAACACATATCGGCGTTGTTCCCGAAAACCCCGGCCACGAAAGATATAAAATTATGCAGGAGGCTTGCGTGGAGCTTGCCGAGTATGCCGATTCGCTCAATGCGCATTTTGCTATTGAAACAGGCCCCGAAACATCAGCAACCCTTAAAGGTTTTCTTGATTCTCTCGGTTCAAAGGGCGTCGGTGTAAATCTTGACCCCGCAAACCTTGTTATGGTAACGGGCGACGATCCTGCGGTTGCGGTTCACAATCTTAAGGATTACATCGTGCACACTCATGCAAAAGACGGTCGTATGCTTAAAAAATGCAACCCCGAATACATTTATCAGGCAGTTCATCCGATTCCCGAGGAAGTTTGGAAGGTAAAATATTTTGAAGAGGTTCCGCTGGGAACAGGCTCTGTTGATTTTTCTGTTTACCTCAAGGCTTTGGAGGATATAGGATATAAGGGATTCCTCACAATAGAGCGTGAGGTTGGAGACAATCCGGAAGCCGACATTAAAACGGCAGTAGATTTTCTTAGGAGGACAATGGAATGAGTAAATTAAGAGTAGGTTTAATCGGTGCAGGCAATATTGCCAATGTTCATCTTGAAAGCTATGTGAAAAACAGCGAGGTTGAGCTTGCGGCAATCTGCGATATTAATGAAGAAAGACTTAACGAAACAGCAGATAAGTTCGGAATTGAAAAGCGTTTTTCTTCGGTTGACGAAATGCTTAAGTCTGTTGAGCTTGACGCTTGCGATGTTTGCGTTTGGAACTGCAATCACGCAGAATGTACAATAAAGGTGCTGGAAGCAGGGCTTGACTGTCTTTGTGAAAAGCCTATGGCAATGAATGCGCAAGAAGCTCAGAAAATGAAGGACGTTGCCGATAAAAGCGGTAAACTTCTCATGCTCGGCTTTGTTACAAGATTTTCCAATGAAGCAAAAATCGCTAAGGATTTTATCGACAACGGCTACCTCGGCGATGTTTACTATGCAAAGGCTACATATATGAGAAGAAACGGTAACCCGGGCGGATGGTTCTCCGATAAGTCCCGTTCCGGCGGCGGACCTATCATCGACATCGGCGTTCATCCTCTTGACCTTACCCGTTATCTTATGGGTAATCCGAAGCCTGTTTCGGTTTATGCGGTTACAAGTGATCTTCTTCATGAGGATCGTGCAAACCTCAAAACCCGTGTCGGTTGGTATCCGAAGGGTGCAGATCCCAAAAAGGATATATGCAATGTTGAGTCAAACGCTGTTGGTATTATCCGTTATGAAAACGGTGCTTCCACATTGCTTGAGGCAAGCTATGCACTTAATTGTGAGCCTGCAGGGGGCAGAACGCTTTACGGCACAAAGGGCGGTCTGTGCCTCGACAACATGAAGCTTTATACCGATATTAACGGATTTATGACAGATTCTCAGATTATCGATACCGCCAGCTACATAGACGCAAAGCCCATGTTTGATGCGGAAATTGATCACTTTGTTGACTGCTGCCTCGGAAGATGCGAATGTATGTCAAAGGCAGAAGACGGCGTTGTTATAATGAAGATTCTTGATGCTTTGTACGAATCTGCAAGAACCGGTCACGAAGCAATTATTGATTAACGGAGGAATTGATTTATGAAAATCAGTGTTAGTTCATATTCTTTTTCACAGCTTGTAAAAAAGGGGGAAATGACCCCGGCTGATTGCGTAGAAAAAGCCAAAGAGCTTGGCTTTGACGCTATTGAGTTTTCGGATATTGTTCCCGAGGAAGGCTACACTCCGATAGAATATGCAAAGCATATTCGTGAGAGAGCCGAAAAGGCAGGTATTGAAATTATCTCTTATTGCGTTGGAGCAAGGCTTATAAGAGAAACCGAAGAAGAAACTCGGCTCGGAATACAGGAAACCAAGAATAATGTTGATATTGCCGAAGCTCTCGGCGTTAAGCTTATGCGCCACGATGCGTACTATTGGCAGAATAAGTACAGAAGCTTTGATTTGAGTCTTCCCGAGCTTGCACAAAACATCAGAGAAGTGGCTGATTATGCCGCTTCAAAGGGCATAAGAACCATGGTTGAAAATCACGGCTTCATTTGCCAGGGAAGCGAAAGAATGGAAAGACTTTTCAATGCCGTAAATCATCCGAATTTCGGACTTCTTTGCGACATCGGAAACTTCCTGTGCGTTGACGAAAACCCCATAACTGCGGTTTCAAGGGTAGCTCCTTACGCAATCCATGCGCATATAAAGGATTTCTATGTTCACGGCTTCGATTATCCAAGCGAGGGATGCATAGTAACCACCGGCTGCAATAAAATCCTCGGAGCTCCCGCAGGATACGGAGATGTTCCGGTTAAGCAGTGTATTGCAATACTCAAAAAGGCAGGATATGAGGGCGCTTTCTCTCTTGAATACGAGGGCAAAGAGGAATGTATCCATGCTATCGAAAAAGCTCTTGCATTTTTGAGATCTATCGAAGATTAGGCTTCTTTTAAAATTGTAGGGGAACCCGAACTTGCTTACGCAAAATTCGGGTTCTTTTGTATTTTTATATTATCATATTTTGACTGTTATGCTATACTGATTTTGCTAAAGAAACCGTATGTCATTATTAAAGATAGGAAACAGATAAAGATTTCATAAAAAAGGAGTAATTAAAGTGGATTTCAGGATTGCAAACGAAAAAGATGTCGCATTGATATTGGAATTTATCAGGGGATTGGCAAAATACGAAAATATGCTTGATGAAGTTTCGGCAACCGAAGATTTACTCAGGGAATGGATTTTTGAAAAGAAAAAAGCAGAGGTGATTTTTGCTTTGGAAGGCGATACCGAGGTAGGATTTGCCCTCTTTTTTCATAATTTCTCGACATTTTTAGGTCGTGCCGGTATATATTTGGAGGATTTGTTCGTAAAGCCGCAGTATCGAGGAAAAGGGTATGGTAAAGGACTGTTAAAAAAGCTTGCTCAGATTGCAAAAGAGAGAGGTTGCGGAAGGCTTGAATGGTGCTGTCTTGATTGGAACAAGCCGAGCATTGATTTTTATTTGTCTTTGGGAGCAAAGCAATTGGATGACTGGACTACATACCGCATCACCGGGGATACGCTTTCGGATTTGGCAAAATGATACATCAAAAGAGGGTGTGCAAAACGATTTCAAAAATCATCTTGCTACACCCTGTTATTGAATTTATGAATGTTTACGAGCTATTTAACGGGGACAAAAACCTTGTTTTCTCCGGATTTATAAGCTGCTTCGACAACCTTCTGGTCGAAGATTGCGCTGTCGATGCTTACGGGAGGACAGGTGTCGTTAATGATTGAATTTCCGAACTGCTCAACCTCTTTGGTGTACATATTACCTAAGGGTGTGCCCTCAAGGGAAAGGGGAACGATTTCGTTTCTTTCCTGATTTGCGTCATATGCGAGGGAATCGTCGCTGATAAGAATGTTTACCGTACCCACCTCAGCCTGAGCAAGTGTACCGGATGCAACGATAGAGCCCTTTGTACCGTAGATTTCGAGCTTTGCAACGGAAGCCGCATCGGGAATGTTGAAATTTGAATCAACAAATGCGGTAGAGCCGTTTTCCATCTTCATAATAACTGCCGACGAATCGTCAACCTCGTATCCGAAGGTCTGAGTCTGGTTGAAAGCAACAACCTCCGTGGTCTTAAGCCCCGAAAGGTAGTGAAGAAGGTCGATAACATGGATTCCCATATCAACCAAAGCACCGCCTCCCGAGAGAGCTTTTTTCTGTCTCCATGCGCCTTCGATGTCGGGATACCAGCAGGTAAACTGACCGCGCATTGAAACTATTTCACCTATTTTGCCTTCAGCAATTATTTCCTTTATTCTTTGGTGATAACCGTGGAATCTCATAAGGAAGCCTATGCTGATTTTAACGCCGTTTTCCTCACATACCCTTTTGATTTCTTCGGCATCGGAGGTGGTGAGGGCAACGGGCTTTTCAAGAAGAATGTGCTTTTTTGCTTTTGCAGCGGCGATTGCCTGCTCCTTATGGAAAAACACAGGAGAAGCAATGTAAACCGCTTCGATTTCATCCTGAGCGAGAATAGCTTCGTAGTTATCGAAGGCATACTTTGCATTATACTTTTCTTTAACCTTTTCGGCTATATCAATATCGGCGTCCATAACAGAAACCAATTCCACATTGTTTGCAAGCATCATGCCCGGAATGGTTTTTCTGTCAGCGATACCGCCGCAACCGATAACGCCCCATTTGATTTTTTTCATATTTTTAATCTCCCTATAATAAATTCTATTTTAAGTGCTTTTCGATAATTGCCTTAAGCCCTGCTATACATCTTTGAATGTGAACTTCTTCCCAGGAAGGATGGAGGAAGAGGCAAACAGTCTGCGCTCTTAATGCGTTGGCGTTTTTGCAGAATGCCTTGCTGTAGTCAACAGCGTCCTTGTCGGCATATTCCTTTGATTCAAAGGGGAACTTAGCCGTACCGAAGCCGCCGTGCTCTCTGTAAGCTTGTTCTTCATAAGCTTCGGGCCACTGAATACCGTAGCAGGGGATTCCCGATGCACCGAGCTCCTTAACTATTGTGGGAGCATCGCAATCCAGTACATCAAGGTCAACAAGCATCGGATACCACCAGTAAGCGTTCTTTCTTTCGGGGGTGTTAACAGGGAGCTTTTTGATACCCTTGTAGCCCGAAAAAGCCTCGTCATACATTTTAGCGTATTTGAAGCGGCGAGCGAGGTTCCAGTTGTCAAGCCTCTTGAGCTCGTTGATACCGATGATTGACTGAATTTCGGTCATTCTGTAGTTAAAGCCTACTCTTCTGTGAATGTAGGGGAGCTTTTCTTCAAGAGCCAGCATACTCATTCTTGTTTTAACATCGTAGCCGTGATCTCTGAAGGAGCGGCATTCCCAGCCGAGTTCCTCATCGTTTGTAACAACCATACCGCCTTCTCCGCCGGTTGTGAAATGCTTGCTCTGACAGAAGCTGAAGCAGCCAACATCGCCTATAAGACCTGCCTTTGTGCCCTTGTATTCGCCGCCGAAGCACTGTGCGCAGTCTTCAACAACCTTGAGGTTGTGCTTTTTGGCAATTTCCAGAATCGGTCCCATATCCGCAACCGTACCGTAGAGATGTACAACGATTATAGCCTTGGTTCTTGGAGTGATGAGAGCCTCGATGCAATCGGGATCAAGTGTGTGATCGTCCGTTACATCGGCAAAAACCGGAATAGCACCTGCCTGAACAACCGAAAAAGAGGAGGCGATAAAGGAGTATGAGGGAACAATAACCTCATCTCCCGGACCGATGTTTAAGGATGCAAGAGCAATGTGAAGTGCAGCCGTACCGTTGGTGCAGGAGATAGCCATTTTTGCACCTATCCATTTTGCCCAGGCTTCTTCAAATTCCATACCCTTAGGGCCGGTCCAATAGTTAACCTTACCGTTTTTTAAAGGCTCGAGAACATCCTCGAGAGTTTCGGGTGCAAACTGAGGCCACATGGGGAAGCCCAGTTCCTCAACGCCGGCACCATTCATTACGATTTCTTTTTCTGCCATGATTAAATCATCCTTTCATATTATAAATTTATTTAATTATTTAAAAAGACAGTCAAAAATATATTTCGCTCCGCCCTTGAATTCAGCGTTATCCCCAAGGGTTGAGCCTTGAACCGATACATTCCTTCCCGGGAGTGAAAGCTTTGAAAGCTCCGTTCTAAGCTTTGAAATGAAGCCCTCGCCCAAAACGAGAATATCACCGCCTATAACTACCGCCTCGGGATCGAATATGTTGATAAGATTGTTTATGCCAAAGGCAAGAATACTGCAAACATTGTCTATGTATGCGCTGAGTTCTCTGTTTTTGGTAACGGCTTCCAAAAGGCTCGAGGTTGTAATCTTTTCACCGCATATTTCGGATGCCTTTTCTAAAATTGCCGGAACACTCACCAAGGTTTCAATGCAGCCTCTTGAGCCGCAGCGACACTTTTTGCCGTTCATATCCACGCTCACATGACCGAACTCACACGCCATGCCGGCACTTCCCAAAAATGGAGCGCCACCCACTATAGCCGATGCACCCACACCGTCACTTATATCAACGGAAATAATGCTTTCTGCGTCAACTTCGCCGAATTCCGTTTCGGCATATGCCGCAAGAACCGAGTTGTTGCAGATTACCACCTTTGAATTGGGAAAGTTTTCGCATACAGCACTGTAAAAATCGTCCCCGGGAATAAGATTTAAGACAGTGGAGGAAACAACATTATGCTCAGAGTCTATAATTGCGGGAACACCCATGGTTATGCCCAAAAGCTTTCCGTAGCCCTGAAGGGTAATGTTTTCCTTCAGGAATTTCACAAGTAAATCCGATATGGGCAGGGAACTGTCATAGCCAACCGCTTTTGAAAAAACTTCGTTAAAGGACAAATCAAAAAGGCACAGCCTGAAATGATAGCCCGAAACGGTTACTACCGCAAAAAAACCGCCTGAGGGATTAACCGATAGGGAAATAGCCTTTCTGCCGCTTGTAGTTGCACTTTTCATGCCCGATTCCGTCACAAGTCCCTTGTCGATCAGCTCGTCAACCAACGCAGAAACGGTGGTTGCGCTCATTTTGGTAAGCTTTTTTATATCGGCTCTTGAAATTCCGTCAACCTCGTGAATAAGAGAAAATACCTGCTTAAGATGATTTTCCTTTATAAGCTGTTGGCTGTTTGCGGATTCACTCAAAATATCACCTCTAATTAATTTGTCCAGTGGATTTACAAATTAATTATATTACAATTCGAGAGATTTGTCAAGGGCTTTTGAGCTTTTTTATTAATTATCTGTCAGGAGGGCAGTTTAAAAATATCAAGCCGTTTCGAAAATTGTTCAGAAAAAAATTATACAAGAAATTATCTGCAAACCTTTATGTATATTATCATTTTCGTGGTAGAATATAATAATAGGAAAGGAGTTTTATTACCATGAAAAAAATATCAAATGAACTCATAAATAGTTTTCGCAAATACTTGATTGAAGATGAAAAATCTGCAGCAACGGTCGAGAAATATATACGGGATATAAATGCCTTTACCGATTGGCTCGGAGATAAAGAGCTCGATAAGGAAACGGTGCTTGCTTATAAGGAATACCTGACAAAAAAATATGCGCCGGCAAGCGTTAATTCCGTTTTGTCATCGCTTAACAGCTTTTTCACATTTAACGAATGGTATAACCTTAGGGTGAAAAATCTAAAAATTCAAAGACAGATATTTGCCAACAAGGACAATGAGCTGACAAAGGAGGAATACGAACGGCTTTTGATTGCAGCAAAAAGCATGAGAAATAAGCAGTTGTATTTTCTGATGCAGACGATATGTTCAACCGTAATACGGGTATCGGAGCTTTGCTATATAACGGTTGAGAGCTTGAAAGGACAAAAAGCACAAATCAATCTGAAAGGCAAAATGCGTGTGGTAATACTCCCTAAGGAGCTTTGCAAAATGCTTTTGAAATACTCAAAAGAGCAAAAAATCACAAGTGGCTCTGTATTTGTTTCAAGAAACGGGAGACCGCTTGACCGTTCTAATATATGGAAAATGATGAAAGCTCTCTGCGAAAGAGCCGGTGTTGCAAGGACAAAGGTGTTCCCTCACAATCTCAGACATCTATTCGCAAGAACATTTTATTCAATTCAAAAGGATATTGTACGCCTTGCCGATATACTCGGTCATTCAAGCGTAAATACTACCCGTATTTATACTATGGAAACAGGAGAAACACACCGCCGACAAATACAGAAATTAGGGCTTTTACGGCTGTAAAATCAAAAAGAACCACATAATCGAAATTATGTGGTATGAAAAATTACTCTCTGATAAATATTTAACGAATTTGGTAATATTTTCTAAATGTATAAGATCTATTTTTAAAAAAACACACAATAAATAAGGCCAATGTTAATTTATGTAAACTACATTGGTCTTAAACACGTGTCCCATTTGTTAATTTGTTACAAAAGAGTTAAAATGCATATTATGTCATTGACATTAGCATATTAGGATGCTATAATTATAATATGTAAATATGAACTAAAACTTTTCACCACATAATTTCGATTATGTTGCAGGAAATTTTTTTTAACTCAAATTAAATCGTTTGTTATTAAAAGTAATCGAGATTATGAATTTAAGGTTGTTGTGATATATGTTTTCAAATGTGCAATTTGCGTTTTTGAAGGATTTGTTTCAAATTTAAAATCACAAATCATAATTCTAAGCCACGGTTTATCTATTAATAAACAAGTATAAAACAGACCGCAGTTTATTTAATTTTGTAAAATTCCAAATCGCAAACAAATAATTAAGGTAATAATATATTTAATTATATTTTACAAGAAATAAACAGGAGGTAAGTAAGTTATGAAATTCAAAATGATGCAGAAGATAGGGGCGTTGGCTATAGCGGCGTGTCTTGCATTTTCTGCAATGCCTGTCTTTGCGGCAGACGCAAACCAAATTGAGGTGATACTCACCGATGTCACCGAAACCGAGTTGACAACGCTTTCCGGTGAAGCGAAAATCAAAGTGAGTGTAAGAGGAGCTGCTGGGGACATATCGGAAGTAAATGCAGCATTTACATTTAGTGGTGACCTGGATTATAAATCCGTTGACTTTTTAAAAGGGTCCGACGATTATAACGCAGGTGATTTCTGGGCGTCTACCGACCGTGCGGAGGCAAATGCCAAAAACGGCTTTTCAGCGGGATTTGTAAGCAGCACACCAATAAAAGCTGATGATGAAACAGATTTGTTTGTAATTACATTCAGCGGTGATTCCGGCGATAGCGTTACTGTTACGGTTGACAAGGACCATACATTCCTTACCGTTAACGGCAAAAAAGCAGAGGCTTCGGATAACACATCTTTATCGGTAACGGCAATCGAAAGCACAAATGAGAGCACAAATGCTTCCGTAAAGCTGACTATGGATAAGGTTCCGAATTTTAACGCAGGAAATGCAGACGGAGTAGTAACGCTTTCCATAACCAATGAAAGAACCAAAAATGTCATTAAAACCAAGCTGTCGGATGAATATCGAGGCAGCGGAACTGTTGCGTCATTTACGATCTCAAATGCCGTTTTGAAAAATGATACATATACCGTAGAAATTTCCGGAAGCGGGTATATCCCGTATAAGAAGACCGGAGTAAAATTTGACAAGCCGTTGGAGCTTACCAATTCGGATTTTGTTCCCGGTGATGTCAATAATGACGGAAAAATAAACGATGCAGACAAAACGAAAATGAAAGAGATTATCTCCGCAAAAGACTATCGTATTGCGGCAGACTTTAATCGTGACGGATATGTAAACGAAGATGATGCGGCTATTCTCGGCATAGGTGAAACATCGTCATCGCTTGCAAAAATGCAAAAACCGACTGTAACCGGCGGAAGCAAAAAAATAACCGTTAAATGGGCAAAAGCCGGCGATACGGGAGTAACAGGTTATACAATTAAGTACGGAACAAGTAACACAAATCTTTCAAACACAAAGGAAATAAATTCGGCTGACGTAACGAGCGTAGATATAACAGGGCTTATGTCAAATACTACCTATTATGTGCAGATTGCCGCAAAGAATGCC